>JAEEGL011202079.1_pt1 | contig 49936 bp, 49 predicted proteins | sample 9134231 | NCBI WGS metagenome assembly JAEEGL01 (sample SAMN16246548, study PRJNA631951) | gut metagenome | biome: gut microbiome; feature: rumen; material: fiber-attached | host: Bos | place: Iran: Karaj | collected 2018-10 | reverse complement strand
TGTTCTTGCGCTTTGCTCTTGATGCGACGTGATGTACTGATCTGGGCATAATTTTGCTACTTTAAATGTTCGACAATAGGTTGAGCGGAGACACAACAGGTCACGAACCTGCTTCATGTTTGAAGGATCAACGATTGTTGTACCTACCAAGTTACGCTTCTGCTTCTTGGTCTTCTTCGTGAGAATGTGGCTGTGGTAAGCGTGACGTCTCTTTACCTTACCTGTACCAGTGAAAGAGAATCTCTTCTTTGCACCGGAGTTTGTCTTAACTTTTGGCATTGTTTAAAAATTTTAAATTGTTATTAATAACCGACGACAACGCATATACCGGGCGCGCCGTCTTCTTTTTCTTCTTAATCTTTGTCCTCTGTCAGCTTCTTCAGCGCATCAGCCGAAATCTTGGCGTTGGCAAAGAGACCGCCATTTGCGGGCATCTCATCCTCAGCCTCCACTTTCGAAGCCTGCTGTGCCTGAGCCTTCTTAGCCTCTTTCGCCTCGGTCTCTGCGGCCTCACGGTCACGAGCCTGCTGACTCATCTTCTTCGTGCCAGCCTTCTTTGGCGCCAGATAGAGGAACATCTTCTTACCTTCGAGCGACGGCATCGACTCTACCTTGCCCACTTCCTCCAAATCATTGGCGAAACGGAGGAGCAACACCTCACCCTGCTCTTTGAACAGAATCGAACGCCCACGGAAGAACACATACGCACGTACCTTATTTCCTTCTTCCAGGAATTCCTTGGCGTGCTTGAGTTTGAACTGATAGTCGTGCTCGTCGGTCTGAGGTCCGAAACGGATTTCCTTCACCTCAACCTTCACCTGCTTGGCCTTCATCTCCTTCTGGCGCTTCTTCTGCTGGTAAAGGAATTTGGAATAGTCAATCAGACGACAAACTGGAGGATTGGCATTCGGCGAAATCTCTACGAGATCTACCCCCTGCTCACGGGCCATATTCAGTGCATCACGGGTAGGAACTACGGACGAACCTTCGTCGCCTACGATGCGAACTTCACGCACTCGGATCTGTTCATTAATCCGGTACTGACTCTTCAATTTGTCATTCTTCATCCACTATTTTTTAAAAATCGGCTGCAAAGTTACGAATAAGTGAGCAAAAAACAAAATAAATTCGCATTTTTTTTTAATTTAAAGCGAAAGTAACTTCGAGCAAGGCCCAAAGTTACTTTCTTTCAGCGAATTAACCCGATATTCCGGATTAAAAATTAGAAGTCTTTTGTCATTTCTGCAACACGGGCATTCACCTCGTCGATAAATGCCTGGATGGTCATCACGCTCTGCTCGCCACCACCCTGTGGACGAACGGCCACTGTACCGTCCTGCTGCTCCTTCTCGCCGACGATCACCATATAAGGGATACGCTTCAGTTCGTTGTCGCGGATCTTGCGGCCCAGCTTCTCGTTACGCAGGTCGATGGTTGCACGTACACCACCGAGGTCGAACTTCTTGGCAACCTCCTGAGCATAGTCGTTGTACTTCTCCGAAAGCGGCAGGATAGCCACCTGATCCGGTGTGAGCCAGAGGGGGAAGTGACCGCTGGTATGCTCGATAAGCACAGCGCAGAAACGCTCCAGAGAGCCAAACGGTGCACGGTGGATCATCACAGGCGTCTTCTTCGTATTGTCCTCGTCGGTATATTCCAGCTGGAAACGCTTCGGCAGGTTGTAGTCCACCTGAATGGTGCCCAACTGCCAACGACGGCCGATGGCATCCTTGATCATGAAGTCGAGCTTCGGACCATAGAAGGCAGCCTCGCCGTATTCCACCTTTGCAGGCAGACCCTTCTCCTGACAAGCCTCCACAATGGCCTTCTCAGCCAGTGCCCAGTCCTCATCCGTACCAACATACTTATCGTGGTCGTTAGGATCGCGCAGCGAAATCTGTGCCTCGAAGTTGAATCCGAAAGCCGTCAGCACGATACCGATGATATCCATCACATTCAGGAACTCCTGCTTTACCTGGTCAGGACGGCAGAACAAGTGGGCATCGTCCTGTGTGAACGAACGGACACGAGTCAGTCCGTGAAGCTCACCACTCTGCTCGTAACGATACACCGTACCGAACTCTGCGATACGCAGCGGGAGGTCGCGATATGAACGGGGCTTCCAAGCGAAAATCTCGCAGTGGTGAGGACAGTTCATCGGCTTCAGCATGTACTCTTCATCCTCCTCAGGTGTATGAATCGGCTGGAATGAATCCTTGCCATAATGGGCATAGTGACCAGAGGTGACATAGAGATTCTTTGAGCCGATATGCGGTGTGATAACTTCCTGATAACCAAAACGCTTCTGCACTTTGCGCAAGTGATCCTGTAAGCGCAGACGAAGCTCAGTTCCCTTCGGCAACCAGATGGGCAGACCCTTACCGACCTTGTCGGAGAACATGAAGAGTTCCATCTCTTTTCCGATCTTACGATGGTCGCGCTTCTTGGCTTCCTCCAGCATCTCGAGATACTCGTCGAGCATCTTCTTCTTGGGGAACGAGATACCATATAGACGCTGCATCTGCTCACGGTTGGCATCACCGCGCCAGAAGGCACCTGCTACGCTCGTCAGCTTCACGGCCTTGATCTCACCCGTATCCATCAGGTGCGGACCACGGCACAGATCGGTGAAGTTACCCTGCGTGTATGTTGTGATACTGCCGTCCTCGAGATCCTGCTCGATGTGCTCACACTTGTAGGTCTGACCGTCGGCAGCAAACTGCTTCAGGGCGTCGGCCTTAGCCACCTCCTTGCGAACCACGGGCTCTTTCTTCGAAGCCAGTTCCTTCATCTTAGCCTCAATCTTGGGGAAGTCGCTCTCCTTGATGCTCTCGCCGTCCTTCAACAGCACATCATAGAAGAAACCGTTCTCGACAGCGGGGCCGAAACCGAACTGAATGCCAGGATACAATTCCTGCAGCGCCTCAGCCAGCAAGTGGGCCGATGTGTGCCAGAAGGTGTGCTTACCCTCTTCATCGTCAAACTTGTAGAGCGCAATCGTCGCATCCTCGTTGATCGGACGGTTCAGCTCTACTGTCTCACCGTTTACACCACAGCTTACCACGCTGCGTGCGAGAGCCGGAGAGATGCTCTCAGCAATCTGAAGACCAGTCACGCCCTGCTCATACGAACGAACAGATCCGTCTGGAAAAGTAATGTTAATCATATCTACAATATATGTTTGAGTTTAAAACGGGCACAAAGGTACAAATAACTGCGCAAAAAACAAAAGGAAAACCTGTTTTTCTTTCTATTTTTCAATTAAAAGCGTATAAAATTGCAGAATACTGGCAGGGCTCCCACCCTGCCAGTATTGATGATTCAGCAGTTCTTCTGCCAAAGGTTGGTGCCGATCTTTTCAACCTTACCTTCTTTCACCCAGCGACAGATGACGGTCTTCACCACAGGCGAATCGCCATTGGCCAGACGCAGGGCCACCAAGTCCTCCTTCGTGAACTCCTTGGGCAGGGTATCCAGATAGCGGATGTTGCTCTTTGAGGCCTTTGTTCCCTGCATACCATGATAGAGCGCATCGATCTTGTCACCGTAGATCTGCAACTGGTAGTGGAGACAGCGCTCGGCATACCAGACGGCGAACCTGATGGCGCGCTCCGTCTCCTGACGGCCTTCCAGCAGATAGGCGATGATGCCGGCACGGAAACCATTGAGGGCCGAGCGCCGGCGAAGCACATCGATCGAGGGGCGCAACGTCTGCAGATACTCCTCACGCTTCGATTCATCCCATGCCTCGATGGCCTTGTTGATGAGCGGCAGATCCACCTCACCCTCCTCGTCCATCAGACAGAGGCACTGGCGCTTCACATTCTCCTCCTCGTCCTTCGTCCAGACCTTGAAACGAGGCATACTGGCACCAATCATGTCAGGCAACTGTACAGGCGTCACTCGGCTCACCAGTCCGCTCTCGGCATCGGCAAAGAAAGCCCGGCACTTGTTGGGCGTGCCACACATCACCATGTTGTAATACAAGGTGACCTTGCCAGAGATGGAGTCCTTCGAGATGCGATGCTGTCCCCAGGGCTTGTTGTCGTAGGCCAGACGGAACAGGTCGTTCTTCTCCGTCCAGGCACCGCCCTTGTTGTTCTTCAGCACTGTCTCGATCTCAGGGGCATAGGTGAACAGATGCTTCCCCTTGGCATAGAGGGCTCGCTCGAGGAAGGCCGTCACACCGATGGTGGGTTCGATGATGCGGATGTTAGAACAGGGATTCTCCACATCCTGACCACTGTTCTGTGCCAGTGAGTAGGCAATCTCCTTCTGCCATTCCACCTCGTCCTGCTTGATGATGGGATCCATCAGCAGTTCGAATACATTATCCACGAACGACTTACCCGTAGCCTGAGGTGCCTCGATGTCGACGATGAAACTGGGTGAGTTCAGCTTGCCGTCGCGGTACTTGGCCCGGATACCTGTGGCCAGCGTACCCAGCATGGGCATAGCCGCGATGAGTGTAGCCTCCTTGAACTCCTCAGGCGCATGATCCGCCAGTTCCTGCAGGAGACCAGGCAACTCGCTGTCTACCGGTGGGGCGAGCGACGCTTCAGGATCCTCGTCCTCAGCCTCCATCATTGCCCCCAACGACGCGAGCACCTCTTTCATCAGAGAAGGCATCTCGGCAGGACGCGTACTGCCGACGGCACTCTTGATGGTGGAGACCACCTCGTGGTCAGAGAGTCCCCAATGGGGCAAGACGACAAAGAGTTTCTGCTCATCGAAGTCGCAGATGAAGCGCATGTAGCGGCTCATGGTGTAGAGTGCCATGTTGCGCTCACCCTCGGCAGGGGCATCGCCATACCCCAGTTTCCACAGCAACGCCTGCACGATCTTCTCGTAAGGAATGTCCTTGTAGGAGCCTCCTCCCGCCCCCTCCAAAAGGAGGGGGTGATCTGCCTCTTTATTAGCCCCTTCCTTTTGGAGGGGGTTGGGGGAGGCTTCGAAGACGATGGGATCGAGCAATTTCACATACTGCTCGCTGACCATGAAACAGCAGCGGGCCAGATCCGTTACATGCGAGTCGTAGCTGACACCCAGCCGACTCGCCAGCTTCTGGATGTCCTCCTCGATAGAGATTCCTGGTGTGCGCCAAGCCCAGATGTGGGTTCCACCTCCAGCACTCTCGGCAAAATAGACAATACGGAATTTCTCAATGAGGTTCTCGTCCTGCACTTTCTGCCAAAGCTGCTCCGTCAGCCCCTTTTCGTCGATGTCGAGGAAGAAGAGTCCTGAGGGCACCGCATCTTCGGCCTTGCGCGTACCATTGCTAAAACACTCTGCAAGGGGAAGCCACACGGGCAGTTCCTTCTTGCGATCCAAATTTTTGTTCTGCTTCACATCCTGAAGGATTTCCTCCACGTGATTCTCCGCCAACAGTTGACGGTAAGCGGCCATGCTCGCCTGGCGAGGCTTGCCGCTAAATGAATTTGCAACGCTGATCATACTTTTCGTACTTTAGCGCTGCAAATCTCGCAGGGGAATTAGGGAAAACAAAGAGCGGGAAAAATTCCCGCCCTGTTATTTTTGGGAGTGCTTACCCAAGATACTCTCTAATTCCTTGATACTCTGATCGGTAAGTGTTGTTTTCGTTTTCTTGATATAGTCACGATAAGTTTCCCATGAATGTTTGTCACCAAGCTTTTTTCCCAGATCAGAAGGCGAATTGCTGCCATAAAAATGCTTCTCACGGTTGAGCCAGCCTACAATTTGACAGAAACACTGCATGTTGAAGCCATTGTTATGCTTGCCATTGCGATAATCGGCCAACTGAGCCCCGATGACAGGACTCTGCACGATATCCTCCCAGATCTGTTCATAGACGCTATAGTATTTGTCGTCTGAAAGATCCTCGATTCTCTCAGCCATCTGCTTCACGCTTGAGCGCATCGTCAGGAGTCTGTTGTCTGGTGTTTCGCCCTCATCCTCGAGCGCCTGCTTCTTGGCCAAGTAAAAGAGCAGGCGGAGCATCTCGTCGTCGCTCATGCCGGATTCCTTCAGGGCACTTCCGAAAGCCTCGGGCGACTCATCCCACCTATTATAAATATAGCCGTGCATGCTGAGCAGATAGCGCTCCACCTCTTCGGCATCCTTCTTCAACTCATCGGAAAGCGAGCCGCTAGCCATGAGGGCAAGATGCGACAGATGGCTTCGCCAGTAGTCTTTCCAAGCCTCGCTGTTCAGAAGTTCCGCCTTGGCCTCCTCAAAGAGCGCATCCACCTCCTCGTCCTCTTTATGCTGCAGGTCAGTATAGTTCACAAAGAGTTTCACGGCCATCTGGATGACAGCCAGCCCCACAGCCATCTTGTTTTTGGAGAACGCAGCGACCTTGCCGATATTCTCGCCGAAGTCCACCATGTCGTCCATAAACTCCAGCTGCTGAGCCAGCTGCTCGTCGTCCTCATCCCTTTTCACCACAGACTCCATCGCCCTGAGAGCCTGCTCCGCATCCATGTGGGGAATATAGTGCTGCTGATACAGACTCTGTACGGTGGCCATACCTTCGTCCGTTTCCTTCACGCCCTTGTCGAAGATGTCCTTCAGCCGCTTCCACAGCGTAGGCACACCTATCGACAAGCCTTCGCTCTGCGAGCCCATCATGGTCACCAGTTCGCGATCCAGCCTGTGGTCGGCAGCCATCTTGACGATCTGCTGGTGGAATCCCTGAAGCAGCAGCGCCTGGGGGTGAGAAAGCATGGAGAACATCATCGAGCCCACGCGCTCCAGACGGCAGAATACGGCCATCACCTCCACTCCGTCATCATCATACAGCGCCTGATCACGCTCCTGGTTTATCTGCTCCATCCGGCTGGCGGCCACCTCCCAATTGTGGGCGATACTCCTCAACAGTTGCATGGCACTATCGTCGCTGGCAAGTTCCAGCATTGTCTGTTCTTTCTTGTCTGTCATTGTCTTCTTATTATTATGAGGTGCAAAGATACGCTTTTTTATCCAAACCGCCAAGTTTTTATCCGCCGAATTGGTTACGGTTACAGTTGTAACCATGTAACCTCCGCCCTACTATCACAAGTATTGTAACCACTATAAACCGCTGAATATCAATGTATTATACAAGAATTCCTAGTCTCTTTCACATAGAAAAGGTTACATGGTTACAACTGTAACCGTAACCAAAATGCGATACCAAGCTTCGCAGTCACAAAGCAAGAGTTTGCTACCGACAAAGCAAGAGTTTGCTACCGACAAAGCATAAGTTTGCTACCGACAAACTACCCTTTACATTACGACAAACCCATGCTTTCATTACGAGAAACTCGGGCTCATCAAAACTATGTTTCGCGAAGCGTTTCGGCTTACATATCTTTCTTACTGAGTGACCCAATGTGAATGGTCATCTTGCGCAGTTCTGGGGTCTGGGCTACCATCGTGTCAACCTTCTCCTTAAAGGGAACCTCGTCGTAACGGCTCTCGTCCTTCTTCAGTTCATATACCCATGCTTCTTTACCAATGGGATCAACCACTACAAGGTCTATCTCATTGAAGCCTTTTCTGTCCCACCATTTGCCGACGATATATCGTCCTTCTTCCTGGAACTTGCGAGCGAAATAACGCTCCATCATCATTCCTGACAGACCATCATAGTCGCGCTTGATAATGTCACCAAGGGCTTTCAGAGCCTTGTTTTCCACCAATGCCTGGTACTTGAAGAAGAAACGGAACCAAAATATCAGGAAGCAGTCATCCAGCTGATAGCGTGTTTTCTTGCTGTTTTCTTTAGCAAAGACAGGCTGGTACTTGCTAATCAATCCATAATAATCCTCCAGGCGTGACAGATAACTGCTGATATTGTCGATACCCAATTCGTGCTTTATTTCAGCACTGGTCTTCATACCACCGGCAATGCAGGTCAGGATAGAGAAATAGATGACGTAATCCGTGCCGAACTCCTCTATCAAGATGTTCTTGCCCTCATTGATGAAGGGGGAGTTTTCTTCCGTCAGTGCTGCCAACATCTTGTTCTTACGGGTCTTACCACGATCAAGCAACAAGGTGACATACCAAGCCACGCCACCCGTAATGCTGAACAATGCCAGCAAGTCCTCTGACGTATAGCCGGGATTGAAGTCGTTTAGGATTTCCTTCAGCACATCAGTTTTGAAAGGCTGGAGGGTCAGCTTTTCATCGGCACGTCCGAATAGCGGTTCCTCGTAGTCCTCGAAAATCTTTTTCATCAGTGTAAAAACAGAGCCGCTGATAATCAGGTTCAAGTGGCTTTTGCGTTTCCACAGGTCCCAGTCACGCTGTATATCACTGAATACCGTCGGGTTTACTTTCTGGAAATTCTGGAATTCATCGATAATCAATGTGAACGGTCTGTTCTCTGAAAGTTGGAGAACGAATCTAAAGACCTCGGCGAATGAGTTTGCCTGCCCCAGTACTGGCACACCGAGTTTATTGGTAATCTCGGCCACGAAATCCTGACACAACAGTGCCTCTGCTTTCTTTCCAACGAAGAAATAGAGGATGCTTTCATCCCCGCATCTTTGCGAAAGCTCCGTCTTACCAATACGTCTGCGGCCCATGATGACGGTCATTCGCGCCTCACGCTTACTTTGGTCTAAGACCTCTTTGAGCAACTGTTGCTCTGACTCTCTATCATAGAACTTCATAACTTCAGAATGATAATGGTCATTATAATAATGACGGTTATTATTTTGCAAAGATACGGATTATTTCCGAATAAACAAGCAAAATGAAGAAAAAAGTTACAAAAAGGTTCCTCTTACCTGTTTCAAGGATTAATGAAACTTTTCTAATCCGCCGGGCGAGTGGCGAGTTTCTTGCCTGTCTTGTCCCAGACATGAATCCAACTGCCGGAGCGGCTGGTGAACGTGCTGCCTGAGACGGAGATGACAGTTCCGACACTCATATCACTCATCGTCTTCAAGGTCTTACCCTGAGGATCGAGAATCTTATACCATGCTCCTGACTTCGTGACGATGAGCTCTCCACTCCACCCTATCAACTCCCCTACGGCACTGCTGGAAAGCGTCGTGATTTTCTTCCCATTCGTATCGTACACATGATACCAACTGCCAGCATTATCGATATAGGATATCAGCCTCTGTTGAGCATTGGCAATTACGCTTAGAAAAAGCGCAATTGTCAATAAACACTTTCTCATCAACATTATTTTTTATTCCATTACTGGTCTTACAGGCATGCAAGAAAACGGCGTAGCAAAAGACTTCCCAGTTCCGTAATCCAAAACATGCCAACCATCATATCTCTTGTTTGAACTATATGTAAAAAAAGGAAGAGTGATTGAATTGCCATTGGGACCAATAAAAATTACACATTTATTTACGTCTGATACCTTCCTTTTACATTTCTTTTTTAATTCTTTCCATTGTTCTATTGTTGGTGTATGAAAACCTTTTCCCAATGTTAAAGTCGCAGGATCACTATTATCATCTAAAAAGTCTACATTATTCGGAACTATCGGTTGATAATTTTTATCTTCATATCCTTCTGTAGGTTCTATCTCACCCCAGGAAAAGAGATAACCTCTATCTGCTGGTCTTTTTGCACCTATATTCATATTAGCCCATCTAACACTTAGACCCAAATCTACCAACTCATAGCCCATTTTATATGCATTTATAACTGACTCCTGCTTCTCTGGGCTCAGTTTTTGGAGATAGTCATGATTCTCCAAAGCATATTGTTCCGCTTTTCTATCTTTTTCGGCTTCTTCTTTAGCCTTTCGTAGCACTTCTGCATTTCTCGCCTCTTCCGCCCTCCTTGCATCCTCAGCCTTTCGAACTTCCTCAGCCTTTCGAGCTTCCTCTGCCCTCCTCCTTTCTTCCTCTACCCTCTTAGTTTCTGCGGCTTGTCGTTCTTTCTCTTCTCTTATTTTTTCTTTCTCAGCCAAAGCATTCTCATCAAGTTTCCTCTTATATAGACGTTCGCTCATATAATAATAATAACGACCACCACACAACATAATTAAATGATCGTCATCAACCTTCAAAATGCTATGTTTTTCTTTTCGACCGACAATCTTTTTCTTTTGTGAAACCTCATATTGAGCAAACGATTTTTTAAAAATGTCTCTTCTGCGTGCAGGTATTTTTGCTAATACTGATTGATCAACAGTACTTTTCATATTGGTATATGTCACTAAAAATGTTAACCTTTCTATTCGTTTCCATGTTGCACTAAAAGTTAACTTTATAGGAATGACAAAACCAGTTTCATCATTGTTTGTAGTCCCTTCAAATGTACAAGTTCCATTGGGTCTCATAATCAATATATCATAATAACCGTCATTATTCCTAGAATACCATTTCTTTGTAAATTTAGAAATAGGTGCTTCATAAGCTACATCCTTCGTATGTTCATTCCATTCCCACTCATTCCTCTGTGAGAAAACACTGTTCGAAATAAAAAATGCCAACAGGCATAATACAATTTGTTTCATAATCCTACATTTTAAATAATTAAACATTAGTTATAAAGTTCAAATCCATCCTTTTTTGCTCTGTTTCTCATTCGTTTAATCCTTTCATCAAAATCTGGATGTGAAGAAAAGGCATCAAGCAATTTCTTATATTTAGAAGAATCATTTTGCTCCGAAATGGCTTTCAGTTTCTTAAATGCCAATCCCATTGCCCAAGGATTCTTTCCACTTTTCTTAAGGAATTCATAACCATAGTCATCTGCTTCTGTTTCATGAACTCGTGAATGTTTTGCATATAATGCAGCACTGGTGACGACGCCAAGAAAGGAGTCTGAAAGGCCTGCCCATGTACTGCTTTTAGATGCTATCGCATCAGAAACAGCACTTCGTAAAAGAGCATCCTGCCATGCTTTTTTAGAATGGCGGAGGGCGACATGTCCGATCTCATGCCCTATAACACCCAACAACTCATTATCATCAAGAATGTCCATCAATGCAGAAAACACTCTGACACTACCATCAGGACATGCAAATGCATTATACTCTTTAGTTCGATAAACCTTAAAATTCAGTTTGATGCCATTGGCATCAGACATACCTTTCGTAATTTGATTTATACGCTTTGAATATTTACTATTAGCCTCACATACAATATTCTGTTTATCCATCTCAACAACCTTTTGTTGAATCAAATTTGAAAGATCTTCATCAGTTATCACCATAGCTTGAGATGCTTTATATGCCCCCAACATGATTCGCCCCCAGTCCGTTTGGGGACGAATAGGCAATACCTGCCACAAAGCGATAAACAGAACAACTGTCCGCATCTTTCCTAATATAAAATCCACGTTAAATACTATTGCAAATCATCAATGATCATTTCATTATTTGAATTTAGCAACAATTTGACACGATGAGATCCCTTAATTCCCATATCATAGAAATCATACCTATACCAATTATTTCCTTCTGATTCTACATTAACAATCTCATGTCTATAATTTGGGCCTTCTTGATCTCCACTAGCGAATGACCATGTTGCCAATCCTTCTTCGCCTTCATAATAGGCATCACGGAGTTTCTTTATCAATTTTGGAGAACAATGAGAATAAAGGTACTTTTCATCATCAAATAGCCTTTCTAAGTAAAACTTTTTTATGTATTCCTTTGCATCATTTTCTTCCGGGCCTCGTTCTTCTGCCTTCTTATAATTTATTAGTTCTAGATTTGTAAGTTTGTATTCGCTTTCGTCTCCCACTACAAATCCTTTATCAAACGATTTGGGAATCATGATGATCGTTGCCTCGTCCTCTGTACAAAGAGGTGCGATTACTGTCAGTTTATACTGATCTTCAATTATTTCCCATCTTCCTTGCATTAATAGTCTGCCTATTTCTGGACCTCTCAAAACCGCAGTCGACAAATTGCCAGGATCCATATTAACGCCAATAACTTCATCATCTTTCTCTAAAGTGAATCGTGCGGCATTTGCCTCTCCCACTGAACTCACGATGGTTTCTTCGGTATAATCTTCCATTTCTGGTTGTTCTTGTAAGAATTCTCTTGACTTTGTATTATTTCCACATGATGCAGCTATCATGACTACAGCTAATAAAATAATTCCCTTTTTCATTTCATTTATTGTTTTCTATGCCTACTCTTCGAAGGATTTTCGGCTTCTTCCTATTTTTCTGGATTTATTACCACACGTTAATATCTGCCTTCGTTTTGACCTTTTCTGCTATTTCATCTGGCAGATTTGGAAAAAAACAGATTGCCGTGATACGCTCAACCTGTTGGATTGTATTCACATAATGAGAGGTCTTTTTATTATCATTTTCGTTTTTACAGATGAATCCTATTCCTTTGGGTTCACTATTCAAACACAAAACGACTTTAAAGAAAGCCTCTGGAACTACTACATTATTTTCCCCAATAGTCATATGTTCTTGATTATAGAGTACTGGACCACAAACGATGTAAATGTCCCCATACTTTTCCACCCATCTTCTGCAAGCGATTTCTATTTCATTCCAGTCCCCACTATTCAGACGGGCATTCTGAGGACAAATATTCGTATAGAGGAATGTTTCATACATCGCATCTGCATCCGATTTATTGTCACCGGCAGGGCACATGTGACCTCTACTCCACCCTGTCCCACGATAATCCTCACTATTAGCCCTAGGTGCTGGCACATCAAAATCCTCTTGCCAAGCATTTCCAGGTCTTTTTACCTCACCAGCTATACGATCTTTTGTCAGATGCCAAAACACCCAATTAGGAAGTCTCAACTCCTGATTATAAGAAACAGTATACCCACGCCGATGCAATATGAGTTCAGATTCCACATTCTGACAGATTGGCAATTGCACATCTTGTGCACAATTACCGATCGTTACCAGAAATAGCAGTGTTAAAAGAATCCAAACTCTACGCATACAATAATCAAACCTCTCTAATGTCAGTTATTTTTTTGAACAGGCCAATAAATAAAATGAGTAAAAGTCCAACGACAATTACATAATAAGGCATAGATACCCCAAAACCTGCATAGCAGAAATTCACAATCATCAACACCACGAATTCGACAAGGCACAAGACTTTTATATTGACATTTACCCTGCCATCCTCAATAGAGAATCCAAGTCCAGCGCCTAATGTCAATATGACGCTGATGGCAGTTCCTATCCCAACAACAACATCATTATGATCATTGTTGGAATTTGCAATATAGAAAGCCCAATATCCAATTATTGCCATTGCGATGAATGACAAAAGTAAATAAAAATACGATATCTTCATACGTCTAAAGGTGGAGGGGTTAATGCAATCACTTTAAGTATAGCAGGGACCTGCTCAATTGGTTTCCAACTTTCCATACCAGGTACCCATGAAAGCGTATCCTTATTAATCTTTTTATGAATAACCAACTGTGATAACTCGCTATCGTTAAGAGGACCCACTTGTTGGCCATCGATAGCCACATAATAAATTTGAGGCATCGGCTTCGACATTGTTTGGATGGAACCAGGTACATACATTGATTGCATGTACTGGTTCATCATTCCAACCATGTGCTGAGCTATCCCCATTCCAAGACCGAATTCTACGAGTCGATCTATGGAGAAAAAACTATGCTCATTCATTTTAATGACCTGAAATAAGGAGATAGATCCACCATAAAGCATCACCTAAACAAACGATACCACACCATCGGGTGAAAGAACCTTTCTTACGTAAAAAAGGTATAAGCATTGTGATGATGAATACTGCCATGCAAACACCTATTCCTATGACGTATAGAACCGATCCATCTCCACCAAAAAGTCTCTTAAAATCCCCTCCAACCATTGCGGCTGCTCCTCCAAAGGTAGCAATAGCTGCTATGGCAAACCAAATTATAGATACAAAAAAACGAAGAATAGCGCCACCAAAGGTTGTTTTCTCATTCTTTTCTTCACCTTGTAACTTGTCTTCTGCTTTTCCAATTGCGAAGCTAGCTACATCATCCATGTCTATAAATCCCATCTTTCATTTGATTTAATGATTATGTCTACTTCCTATATAGCGTTTCGACTTTCTCTATTTGCTGCTTTTATGATACATCCATACATCCTACATCGTTGGTGGTGGAGGTGGCGGTACAGAACCGGGTACTGGAGGCGCAAATAGGCTTGCCAGTTCAGGCACATCTTTTGCAAAAGCCCAATTGGACATACCCTGTTTCCATACATAAGACTGTGGAGTTAACTGACCATTTTGAGCCAACTGTGCCAATTGCTGCATATTAAATGGTCCTGCCTGTGAACCGTTATAGCTAACATGGAATTGTACATTAGGCATTGGTGGTGGCGTATTCATAGCTTGTTGCATATTCTGCCCCATATTCTGCATCATTCCTGCCATTTGTTGTCCCATAGCGCCACCCATCATCATACCAGTCATCATACCTGCTGGATTCATGTTTCCTCCACCTGCAGAGCCCATGTCCATGCTACCCATCTGACCTAGATTTTGGGCTCCTGTCTTGAGAACATCTGTCTGCTGATCAAGCGAATGAGCACCCATGTAGTTCGTTTCAGTTTGCAATCGCTGTGCACGCTGCATCTCCTCTCGCTGTATACGTAGGGTTTCTTCAATATTCTCGGCATTGATACGCTGCGTATCTTGTAGGTTTTTGATATTGACATCTGTTTGAGCATCTAACGTTCGTGCTGTATTTCCAGCAGTCAAACGACGAAGTTCCTCATAATATGGACTTTCCTTATCAATCTCCAAGGCTCCTATATCAAGCCCCTTCATGTTGACACCAAAGTCATTTTCCATACGAGGCTTTAAATAATCAGCTACTCGATCATTGATACTCAAGATTTGCCTTTCCATTTGAACTGCAGGAATGCCCATCTCTTGAGGTACGTTCATGACAATGCCCTTAACATACTTTGTCAATGCATCCTTAATCTGCTTTTTAAATTGCTCATGATCAAAATTAACGAGTCTGTTGAGTTTGATGAAGCCTTTATAGTCAGTTATATTGAAGGTCATTGTACCTCTTACTGCCATAGGCACACCATGATCAGGCAAACGAGGATCGAATACATCAAAGTATGGAACAGCAAAACGGAGTTGATTATTTCCCTGCAGATTTATGAAATAGATTTCTGCCTGGAACGGGGACTCGCCACCAAAGGCCAGACCGACGATACTGCTAAGAACAGGGAAGTTGGCTGTCTTAATCGTATCATCATAAGGACCTTCAATAAAGTCCTGCATGATACCGTCTTTCTGTTTATAGACGAATATTGCCACTTCACCATCCTTTACTCGGAGGCTACTTCCATACCTTATACTATTTTCACGTGTAGTAGTATTGACATCCTGTCCTTCAGGCCGCCATTTCCACACCATATACTCTTCTTCATCGCAGCGAATGACATTCATCAATCCGCCACCTTTACCTCTACCGAATAATCCCATAGTTAACTAATTAATGATATAATGCCTGAATATGTCAAATTAACGACAAGTTTTCCTGCTTGTTGAACAGAGCTTAGCACAAAAGTTTTAAGAATTTCTCTTAATGTAACATGATTCTTGTCCATTTTTACTTCCGCTTTCTTGCTGATAATGGACCAATCATTATTTGGCCACAAAGTCTTTAGCAAAAATTCCAAGTCGTCTATATCTATTGAAACAATTTCCTTATTAAAAGATGTGTTTGAGAAACGTCCTCCTTTTTTAAGGGTTGAGTCCAAATATTTTCTTAGCTGCAAATCTTCAACAACGAATTGAACACAAGAACCATCTTCTTTCAGAATCGACTTTGTTAGCAATGCATCGAATGCCTCTAAATATTTATTTGAATTTTGTGGATTTCCATACTTTAGCTCCGCCTCATACCTTAATCTTTTTACTTTTGATTCGGGAATGCGAAGTTCAACACTTATATCATAATTATCCTTTCCTTTAAGATCATTTTGCAGAAGATAATAGAATATCCAAACCTCAAAATCATTTTTGGTCATTGAGCCAAAACCTCTTTCAATATAATGGTCTATTATATCTTTTATATTTTTCTCATTATTCATACATTATTATTTTGAAACACTTAACTATTTAATTTTTAGTTCTTTTGCATACCTTTCTATTTCAGCCAGAGTTGCTTTATCTTCCTTCATTGAGAAACGCGCTTTCATTATTACCTGTTCACACTTCGATTTCCATGCTTTAGCAACGCCATACTGCCCTGCATCTAAATCTGTAAATATCATAAGTTTATTTGCAGGCTTTGCCAATGGGGTTGCCATTGAAACAAACTCTAAAATATCTTCTTTCGTTGTTGGCACAGGGAAGCCATTTATCAGAGAAACTTTCTGCTTGTCTATTGACTCGTCCTTAATAACTCCCCATATAGTACCTTTCTTTTTATTCTCTAAAGCTTCCAATTTTGAAGAAAGTAAATTAAAACTTGACACAGTTCCTATATTACTGAACTCGTGTCCACAATCAGGGCATCGAGTCGTAAATGACTCAACAATAGCTCCACATCCAGGACACTTTCGTACATCACCATATTTTTCCGACTTCGGAGCTGCGCCTTGTGTGGTCGGTTGAACAGCCTGTGTGGCTTTTTGTCTTTCATAAAGACGGGCATCGAGAACCATCTCAAACTCGTCAAGATCAATACCATTTGCTTCTGCTTTCTTGAAAAGAACTTGTTTTTCCTTCTCTGTCAGTTCACCATCAGCCAATGCCATATCAATCAAATGCTCCATATAATTGCCATAAATACCATCAGAATTATCACTTTGTGAGGGTTGAGGTGCAGGTGGTGGAGGCATCTGTGGTTGAGGCACAGGCGGTGGAGTCACAGACTGCTGCTGATTCTGAACATTGTTAACTCTTTCTTGAATTTCATTTAAGCCATTCAAGGCTTGATCCTTTAATTTATCAAATATTCCCATAATTTATAATTTTAAGTTAATACTGTGATTATTATCCACTACATACCACACAAAAAGTGTGAGCCTTCTTGACACTCTTAGTCTGAAGGTTCTGGAAATACCCGTTGTATTAAGAATGAAAATCAGCTCACACCTGCAGGGATATAGGTGAACCCACTCCTTGACAGAGTCAGTTAGATATAACTACCGCAGGAGAAGCAGCTCTCAGACTTTTACCCATACAACTTTGAATTTTCCAGATTCTCAGACGGGTCAAAGCTTCATCGCTCTCCTCAATGTCACATCATCCATCGCTGGACGACGTTGCAAAGATAAGACTTTTTTCTGAAAGTTGCAACATTGTGAGCTGAATTTTTTAATTTTATCTCTATTTACATTTATTAATTACATTAAGTGGCACAAAGGTAAAAAAAAGAAACGAACTAGCGTTAGTCCGTTTCAGTCCAAATTTAGTCCTTTTTAGTCCAAATACAATTTTTGCCGATGAAATGGGGGATTTTTGGGGATTAAGGATTATGTTTCATCATAACTATGATTCGCGAAGCCACAATGCCATAAACTTATCATAGACTTCGTAAACACCTTGATTGTGAGTAAGCAGTTGCTTCTCCATAAGTGCCTGGGCAGATTTCTGAACGCTGCTAGCTGAAGAGAGATTATATCGTTTGACAAATGCCGTCCCCGTAATCTGCCTGGCTTTGCCTTCACGGCTGACGGCAACAAGCAGATCACGCTGACGGGCTGTCAGCTGAAAAAGCAGGTCTTTATATGCATCTTCATTCTGGTTAACAATCTGCCTCACTGCCTTTTCTTCGTCACCCAAAACCACGATGTCTTTTGTGGCGAACAGTTGGTTGAGCACTTTCTGTAGATACCAAGTCGTACCATCAAACCGTTCGTAGATAGCACTCACCACCCCATCTGCAATTTCTTTACCGGCCTTTTCAAAATGTTTCTTGGCGAATGTCTCATATTCAGGCAGAGCCACAGGTTTCAAGAACATCAGAGATACACTTTGATAGAAAGGCCTTGCCGGCGACGAGAACATCTCGCTCATCATGCTTTTCTGTGAGCCAGAGAATATGAATACAGCATTACGACAGTCCTGTACGTAGGTTCGCATCAGTTCCTCCACGTTTTGCTCTGGATAGCCGGCGATTGCCTGAAATTCGTCGATAGCGACGATACATCTCCTGTCGGCAGCTTTCAGATAATTGAAGATCTCTTCCAGTGTGAAATTGGGCGATTTAATGTCACCTACGCCCAGATTCCAACTGGCATTGCCTTGTCCATCGAAGGATATGCCAGTGCGGAGTGATGTTACAAAGCGCAGGAAGCCATCTACTGCCAACTGTCCGCGAGACTTCAGACGGTTCACGATGCCATGCCCCATGCGATAAACCATATCCTGAAGATTCTTCGTGGCATAAATATCGATGAGGAAGGTATAGTAGTTCTCTTGAATCTCTTTTTGTGCAAAACAGTGATGAATCAGACCTGTCTTTCCCATACGACGTGGAGAAATCAGAGCCGCATGATTGCCATTAGTCAGCATGGTGATTAACTCATGAGTCTCTGCCTTACGATCGCAGAAATAATCAGACGACTCATAACCATAGGTAATAAAAGGATTCTCAATCATCATAAAATGTATCTTATTGCGTGCAAAGATACATTATTATTTTGAATCGACAAAATATTATCCAAAAAAGATTATCCGATTTGGATAACTTTAGGGAACAGCGCGGGTGGCGAGTTTACGAAAGCGTCTCCTTCGTCAACGAGCGCTGCAATACCCGTATAAGTAAGTATGCCTCAGTTGCGGTATTTGTAGAGTTCTTGGAGGTCGTGTAGGTAGACGTCGTTCTGGACGCGTTCCCAGACATTATGTGCGGTGTCGGATTCTTCCCTCAACATGCGATATACTCCAAGGAAGACATAGCCGGAATCTACCAGATTCTTCATAAACGTGAGGCGGATCTCGTTACGGTGCAACAAGACATAGTAGATTTCGCTGTTACGCTGATCGATCTGCTGCTGGGGCACATTCTCTTCTGCCCAATGCACCGAGATGGTTGGCATCATGGCGGCTGAGTCACCCTTATTGCCCCATGTGGGATTGCCGTACTCCGGCCCCCAGATGTAGATACCCTGGAAATTGGGGATTGCCCTACCCCAGTAGAAATCGAGGTCGTGGATACCAAACAGTTCGAGATAGTCCTGAGGCCTATCAAAGTGGGTGCCACGCTTCAAGATATAATCGCTCATGAACTCCTTTGAGGCCCTATCGGCTTCAGCAGGGGATTTGTCGTCATCAGCAGGATGGAAAGCATACAGGAAAATACCAACCCCTATCAGCAGGATGATGATGACAGCGACAGGAACGTGGATCTTCCAATTCATCAGGCGCTGCCAGATGGATAATGATGCAGGTTCTTCATGTGAGATGAACTGACTACTACAGAATGTGTCCCAGTCGTTATAGCCGACAAACTGGGCCAGGACATCGAGCGTTGCCTTGCGGGGCATTGACTGTTCCTGGATATAGCCCCACAGACGTTTCAGCGTGGTGGGGCTGACGGTTTCGTGGAGTTTATCGAATATCTGTTCTGACAGGAAATCGAAATCTCTTGGTGTCTTCATCTTCCTGTCGACTGTTGTCTCAATCAATTCGCGGAGACTTGCCAATGCCTGTTCTATCTGTGCTTCTGACTGCATCATAAAATCAAAACTGCTTTCTGCCAATTATAAATGAGGATATGCTTATTTGGGCACATCCTCATTTCGATAGGTCTTATTTTACAAACTCTTTTCGGATTGTGCCATCGCTCATCTTGATGATGTTCAGTCCTGAATGCGGGGTGGAAACTTTCCTGCCATCGAGCAAATAACGGCCAGCATCCTTCATCGAAGATTTCTGGACAGTATTAATACCTGTAGCATTATAATCCTGGATAACTGCTTCTGCGGCATTGACAATAGCGCCCGTTGTCCTGTCGATCAGCAGAGCGGCAATCTTCAGCTTCGACTTGTCCTGAATGACACTCTTTGATTTAATGTCTGCATCGAAACTGAACTGCTGTATCTCATCAGCCACAATCGCAGGGCTAACAGAACCATTAACGCCATTCAGAATGTCCCATGCTGCTACAGCGACATGATTGAATATCACATCCGTCACCTTAGCGGGTGAATTATACCAGAAGGGATTTGATTCGGCATAATCAGCATTGCCACTCAGGTAATTGGACTGAGCCCATTCCGAACCAGAGCCGCTCATCCCATCCTCAATAAGAACAAAGGCGATACCATAATTACCTTCATCTTCAGAATAGACGAATTTCGTTTCTGTATTGATCTTGACGGTTGTCATGGCTTCATCAGCCCAAGAGGCGGTGGCAGCAATCTCACCAATAGTTACATTGTTCAGGCTTTGGTCGATAGCACTCGCTAAGCCGCTGATTGAGGGATAGATATCCATGCTGCGATTGACGGTGGAGCTGGGGTATCCAGTAGCCCGGCTTGAGACAGGGTTATAGTCAGCTATCTCCATCGGGTCACTATTATGAGCTGCAATTAGCACGACTTTGTCGCCATAGGTTTCCTTGGTCTTCTCCATGCCGTCGTAGCCTACCGTACACCAACCGCACCATGTGCCGGTGAACTCCTCTACCACGGGTATTGACGTAAGCTTTTCAGAAATCGTAATCAACGCGCCTGTCGAAGAGGGTACCGTTGCCTCATTGTCATTCCCGTTTACCTTGGTGATGGTAAACGTCTTGGCATTCTTCCTGGTGTCGTTGTCGGCATTGAATGGAATCAAGATATCAGTGCTGCTATTAAAGCCGAGTGCATCAATACTTATATTCTGCTCATCGGAGTTGTTGATCGTATAATTAATGGAAGTAATTGCTTCCGAACCATAGTTGGTGATAGTCACCGGGACATAAGTAACCCCACCCTTTTCTACGTATCTTGTACCGAAATCAGAGGGAGTCACACTATAATTACTGAGCGTCACGCCATCGAGTAGAATCTGAAAGGCAAGATTTCCATAACCTTGTCCTGAAAGATTATCCCACTGACCTTCTTCTACACGATAGTACCAGCCATTATCTGTATCCTTACCACCGCCCATCACAGGCCAGGCGCCAGTATTGATGCGGAATGAGTAACCTACGTAGAAATCCTCATCACCGATTGAATAGGGGGTGGTAAGTTCTACCTCGTTTAACCGTCCTGTCAATGCAGACTTGCTGACGGTCTGGGTATAGTCAGCGCCGGAAACTTTTGACGGAAGATTCTTTGAGATCCAGACAGTGACATCGCTACTGATGGCCGAGATATCATCACCAAGCCAGAAACGAACTGACTTGACAGTTCCACCACTTGTGAGGGGATTGCTTTTTAGGATTTTCACACCAGCCTCGACAGTCGTTGCTGATCCCCACCCCAGATAACCATCATAGACAAGGCTGTTAGCGTCACTATCGCCAAAATAGCCCCACCAAATTTGGTCTGCCTTAGAATTAATTGCCAAAATCATGGCAAAAACAAATAAAATAGTCTTTTTCATGCTCTTGTAGTTTTAAGTTATTGTTATTTTATCACGATCTTCTTACCATCTCTAATGTAAATGCCTTTCGACGGGCGCTCTACCTGGCGACCATCCAACGAATGGTATTGTTCTGAGCCGTTTCCGGAATAAACGGAAGGCTTGATGCCTGTTGCCTCTCCATAGGTGAACAGGATATTCACAGAACGCGTCTCTCCACCGATGGTTGCTGAGAGCGTGGCCAGCAGATCACCCTCTTGTCTGATATTCTCTGCATCGAACTGTACCTGCACAAAACCTGAAGTGACAGAGAAATCCTTTGTGAGAGAGGTCTTATCACCGAACATCATGCACTCTCCTCCCATACACCATTTAATCATTAAAGGATCGAGTGTATTTCGCTCGATATTGAGTGTGGCACTTCCTTCAGCTTCGGTGCCATCTTTCAGTTTTAAAACCAGCCCGTTATCGGGGTCGCTACTAGGATTCGTTTCACACCATTGTTCACCAAAGCCGAACTCGTCCTCAACGGCAGGAATGGTTACCGTTCCGCCATCGGCTACGCTTTCACCGTGATACAGAAACTCAAAGGTCTGAGCTTTTACACTCATTGCTGTCCATGCCAGCAAAGCAATTGTAGTAAGTAATTTTCTATTCATAATCATAAATAATTAAAGGTTTTTCTTTGTTACTTGTAATACACCTGACGCATCGTAGACAAAGGCGATGACAGACAGATTTTCTCGCTTCCAATCAGCAGAAAGGGCTACTTTATAGTCGTGTTCAAACACATACCCCTCATTGATACTGACGTCATCGCCCCATGTGCCGTTGACTGCAGTTCTGAACACATGCCGGTGGATGTAGTCATCGTTGATGGTGCCATCAGGCATCATCTGAAAAGCATTGATACGGTCCTCGACTATCCACACCTGGAGTTTGCCCGAAATATTCCCATCAGTGGCTGTTACCATGACATGTATGCTAAGCAAATCAGAAGCAATATTGACTGATGGGTCAAGCGCTATCGCCACAGGAGCAGGTTTCTGAAGTTCCTCGTGTATCTTTGCACTCCATTCTGAATATTTCATCGGGGTGCTCCTGTCGATAAGACCTACGGGCTGATATTCCAGATGCCAGTGATCGAAGTATTCGTCGCCGGTGTCTGTGGCGAGTCCGACAAAACGGCTGTCAGGATGCATTGCCAAGGGACCCGCATGTATGCCGACTGCGATGATGGCGTCCTCACCATACTGCTGCTGTAGCGCACTGATTTCCTCACTGGCCTTGGGGCAGTTGATGCAGCGCTGTCCTGTGAAGTCTTCCAAGAGCACACTGCGTACCGTCGGCGCCGGCTTAACATAAATCAGCCGCTCGTCGTCGGCAATATGGCTGCATGCCGTCAACAGCAATCCTGCTATACATATATTTATATAAGTTGCTATTCTCATCCTTCAGTATTAAAAGCTATAGTTATACGACAATGTGAAACCGCGACTCGACGGCACATACCGACAGACTCCGCCAGAACAGTTGTAGCCTGCCCTGGTGCGACCATAGCCTATCTGCAGACGGTGACCAGAAGCGGTAAAAGTCACCCCTCCCTGATAATAGTGTATGTGGGTCTCGCCGACGTTATACATATCGGAAACAGAAAACATCCAATGGGGTGTCAGTGAAAGCTCCGCTAATGCATAAGCCCAGTCACCCTGATCGTCAGCAGTTGTCAGATACTGCACCTCAGAGCGTAGAACAGATTTTGGCGACAACTTATACTGGCCTTCTGCGATGAAGACATTTGAATGCACCATGCCTCCGTGACCCTCAATGATGGTCTTGTTGTATTGCTGGTTCATATACATCAGCGACAGTTTGAAGTCGCGCGACAACTTGCGAGTGATCTGGATGTCGATATCCTGATAATACGTCTCCCCTTCCCATCTTACATGTGAGAAGTTCAGTTTGGCATTCATACCGTACTTGCCTCCCAGCGTGGTATGACGCTTGAAGTTATAGCCTGCTACAGCCTGCCAGGCCCATTCCCCCGTGGCGAGTTGTGTGGCATAGGGATAGAGTGCTGCCAGCGCATAGGTATGTTCCTGAGTAAATGCCGGCAGGTAGTTGATGAACGAAGAGGTGCCAATCATACTGCGCTTGCTGCGGAACGACATATTCTCGCTACGCTTCGCCTGAAGAAGCAGGCTGAGCCCATTCTTCGAGTATGAGCCGGATAGGAGTATAGCCGAACCATGACTATAGCTATAGCCATTGTCGTAGGAAGGATCCTGACTCTTGTTGGCATATTCCGCAAGCAGACTCCATGGGCCGCTGTTAAGTGTCGCCCTCAGTTCCCAGGCATTGACAAATTCCGGCAAGTTATATTGATGGGTGGGGTCTGCAAATATCTCTTCCTTCTTTTCGTATTTATTCACCCATGAGGCTCCTACAGCTAACTCCGCGCCACGTTGAGCAAGACTAGGAATCCATTCGCTGAGACTCACCTCGGCATCGGCGCCACTGACGAGTCCCTTGTTCCAACTCCAATAGTGACGCTGTCTGCCAGACAAAGCCTTGAGGGTAAAACCCTTCATCGGCCTCACAACAACGCGCCCACCAAGCAAGGAGTTATCGATACCAAGAGAGCGTTCCTCATAAGTGCGGAAAATAAGTCCGGAGCCAAACTGGTCGTAGAAGGTACCTGCTGTTACTTCTGCACATCCCAAGCGGCCTGTTACCCAGAAATGCGGAACACCCCACCCTTTGAAATCGTTCTCAAAACCAGGAAGCGGATGTTCCAGATACTCCAGCCTGACACCTGCATCGACGGATTTGCTCAGGAGCATGAACTCTGCATAAGTATTCGTCTGAAAATCCTCAGTTTTCTCAGCACCGATCTCGGCATCGTTCTGAGGTATCAATATGTCGCTCTGCAGGCTACCGGAAACCTTTACACCGCCGGGATAGTCCTGAGCTGTCACTGACAGACAACTACATGATGCGAATAGCAGAAGATAATACTTTCGTAACCGACTCATAAGGATGACACTTTTATTGACTGATGAGTTTGCGAACCTCTTCTATCAATTCGGTTTCAGAACCATCTGTGTAGCCCGTATGCCTGTAGGCTATCTTGCCTTGACCGTCTACGACTAACGTATAGGGTATGATTTGCACACCCAGCATCCGCTTGAGTTCGCCATTGGGATCCAAGATAACATCATATTCCCAACTATGATTAGTAACCAGAGGTTTCACCTTATGCATATCCTGGGCCTTGTCGATACTGACTGCTATGACTTTGACACCTGTCTCCTGGCGCCAGTCTTCATACACCTCGCTGATGGCATCAAGTTCCCGGTTACAAGGTTTGCACCATGTAGCAAAGAAATCTATAATGAATGGTTTGCCTCCATTCGACAATGTATCAATCCGCACGTTTTGACCATCCATCGTCTTTAAGCTTATAGCTGGCAGTTGGGCGAACAAGTGATTCCCCGCCAGCAGGGAAATCATACCAAGTAGCATCAAAAATCTTTTCATTGTCACGATTATTTAATTAAATCAGTGTTCTATTTACAGTCTCGTTTAACGGACGATAACCTTGCGGGAGGCGGTGCCTTGGCGAACGATGTAGATGCCGGGGCGGAGGCCGTCAAGGGTGTGGCCGCATGACTGGCCTGAGAGGGAGTAAACGTCGTAGGGCTGGGTAGGATCAACAGAGACTTCCGTGATACCACTTGGTATGTAGGTATAACAGAGTCGGTGGTCCATCCAAGTCAGACGTTCTTTTATAAAGCGCCTGACATTATCGACCTCGGCCTTGAAACTGCCTAAGGCCTGTGGGTTCTGATGAACGCGCTTGTTAAGGATAGGCCATCGCAGGAAGTTCAGCCGCTGGGAATGGTCGAGTTCAGCCTCCATCTTGTCGATACAGGCTAGCAGACTGGCCTCAGTGAGTTCTTTATGTCTGGCCTCATCCCAGATATCGAGCATCATCGACTCCGACTCTTCGTTCTCAAGCGCGACAATGTCTGCCAATAGTCTCATCTGCCCCGTGCAACTGCCGCCACTGCGATAGATGAAGTCGGATTTATTGCAGACGGGATAGGTGCGCTGGTCGTTGTCAAAGGCCAGATCAAAGTCCCACACAGGCCCCGTGTACATCATCTCATCGTCACGTTTCTTATACATATAGACACTCCAGTAGGTGTCGGTATTCCCCGAGAGTTCACCCACAAGAAAATGACGCAGGAAGGTATTCTTGTCGACATAACGATTCAGATCCCACTCCATCGCATTGAAATGGTCGATGATATAATTCTTCTGCTGCACGGTGATGGAATCTTCGCTGGGCGACTTTATGACGACAGGATTGCCATTGGCAGAGTTGAACCAAAGTTTCTCACTTTTGGCATAAGCATCGACCTCCACGAGATAGCCACCAGTAAGCGCACTGCCCTCATTGTCATCAGGCGTCAGTTCCGTGATGTCCACACGGTTCTTATGCACCTGAATCTGATCGCAAAGCTGATAGCAACCCTTATATTCGCCATTCAGCAACACATCGACTGCAGTGCCGTATGGGGTATAAGGCATCCCCAGGCGCTTGCTCAACTCGAAGGCCAACAGATTGCGCATCAGGGTCTTATCGCCATAATTATTGATAAGTGTCCATTTCTTCGCCTTTGCCGGGGCATCGAGCACATTCTGTTTCTTGTCGAACTTGATGCGATAGGGTTTCTTAGGGAAGTCGCGTGAGGCATTGCCTCGCTCACGAATCGTACCAGGCTCGGAAAGCAGTTTCGTTCCGCCATCAGAGATGATGGTCAACTGGGAACTGATCTCATGTACTTTGTCATAGGGATTTTTTTCATTGAGGGTATGGATGTATACCGTGGGCAGATTCGTAATCTGATAGAGGTGAGAATCATCTCCCTCACCCAGATGACCGTAGAACTCCAGTTCAGGAACCTGCCCCTGAGCATCGGCAGGGCTGACATAGCGGACATAGCGGAAGCCCCGCGAGCAATCGACATCGGCATACGACATACTGCCATTCGTACCTGTATCCTCAATCAGGAATAGCGGCAGGGCATCCATGAAATCAGGACTGTTGGCACCCTCGAACACACCGAGCTGTACGCGCTGGGATGACATCCACCCCACTCTAGTTATCACATGGGGACTGCCCAGATCAAGTCCAGATCCTGACTTGCCAACAACGGTACCCGTCAACTTATCATCAGCATAGAGTGCCTGGGTCCATAACGTCATCAGGCAACAAACGAAAGTCAATTTTCTCATTACTTCCCAGTATATTTCTTAATAACACTATAGGCCTGGTAGAGGCCAAGTTCGCCAGCTTTGCTAAGATCGTCGATGCCCTCAGAAATCTTCTTGGCATAGATTCTGGCTAGGCCGCGATTATAGTAAGCCTCCGCAAAATCCTGCTCCAATGCGATAGCACGGGTGAAATCATCGATGGCACGCTGGTAATCGCGACGAAGGGCATAGAGATTACCCCGGTTATAATAGAGGTAGGCATTCTTAGGCGACAGCTGGATGGCATCAGAGAGATCGCCCAGTACATTGGCAGACTGGAGATCGGTATTTGTACCCTGCGAGGCGTTGAACTCATTGATCTTCGCCTGACAGACGGCCCGCTGCCAATGAGCCAGCGACGAGACGGAGTCAATCTGCAGATAGATTCCCAGATCATCGATGGCATTGTCGAAATTCTGAATCGAGCAATAGGCAATAGCCCGCAGGAAAAGCAGCGGCTTTACGTCAACCGTACGTTTCGAGGCATCAATCGCCGTACTCAGCGAGTCAATATACGCAAAGGTCTGCTTCATACGGTATTCATCGAGCTTCGTCTGATCACAAGACACATAGACTGTCCGTGCTTTCGACTGCTGATTGAAGGCTTCCACGGTATCCTCGTATGGACGATCCTGACGGACGCTATTCTCTGGTCTTGTAAACGTCAGCCCGAACATCGGCTGGAACGACAGTTCGGCCTTGCGGTTCTGTACTCTTCCGCGATACTCGCTCTTATATTCAGGCTCTACGTTTTGTTCGTCAGCCACGACGAGCTGGTTATATTTCTCGAGGTCTTCATCGCTTCGCTTTCGCATCTGCTTCTTTGAGAGTCGAGGTTGCTTACCATAGCGCTTGTCCATCTGGGCTTTCAGAATACGGAACTCATCGAGTTCTGCCTGTCGGGTATTGCCCAAACGACGATAGCAAGAGGCACGATGCTGCAGGCCAAACCAGAAATTGGGATACTCCTCGATTACCTTCGAATAGTCGCGGATGGCTGCTCGCAGATTACCCGTCTGCTCCAACAGTAATGCACGGTTAAAGAGAGCCATGAGATTATCTGGTTCCAACTTCAATACAAAGTCGAAATCTTCGATACCACGGTTATCATCACCCACCTGTGCTCGAAGCAGTCCGCGATTATAATGTCCGAGGAAATTGTTGGGCTCCAGATCAAGAGCCGTATCATAGTCGGCCATTGCCCCGCGCAGATTGTTCTGATTATAACGCGCCAGTGCCCGATTGATATAGTTGCCGGCATTCTTCGGCAACAAGTGAATACTCTTGGAGAGATATTCCTCACCCTCCTTCCATTTCTCGCCTGCCAAACTAATTACAGCGCGCTCTGCCCACAAGCCGCCATCATAAGGATCGAGTTCCAGACTCTTGTCGAGCGACTTCACGGCCTTCAACGTATCTTTCTGAAGCAGGAATACCTCTGCCTGCATGGCATAGGCCCGAGCATAACGTGTCCATCGAGTCGTCATCGTATCAATCTCCGACAACGCACGATCGTATTCTTTCTCTTGAATCAGACAAAGGATACGATTGTGCCATAGTCCCTGATTTTCAGGATCATAGCGCAAAGCCTGATCATAATCCCTGACGGCTTCGGCAAATTTCTTCTGATTGATACGACAGAGGCCCCGGAGTTCGTAGGCATTGACCACATAAGGATTACGCTCGATAGCCTCTGTACAATCGGACTCTGCACCCCGAAAGTCATCCAGATAATACTTTGCTACCCCACGAAAGAACCACGGCTCATAAAGCCATGGTTTCTGACTAATGGCCTGATTAAAATACTGGATAGAAAGGACGTAGTCTTCATAATAGATGGCAGAACGCCCAACCATCAACAGACGATCGGTATTGAACTGTGCAGAGACTGCCAGCGGTAGAAATAGAAGGAAGATAAAAATGCGTCGCATTTATTATTTCCTAACAGGTTTCGTCTTGTAACCACAACGATAACGCCCTTGTATCAGGGCACGGAGTTTACTCTTAATGAGTTGTTTACGAAGTGGAGAAATATGATCCACAAACATCTTGCCGTCGAGATGGTCGAACTCATGCTGCATGACACGCGCCAGATAACCCTCTATCCACTCGTCGTGATGTTGGAACTGCTCGTCATCCCAGACTACATGGATACGCGTGGGACGAACCACTTTCTCATGAATGGCGGGCAGCGACAGGCAACCCTCTTCCGAAGTATCCGTATTCGACTCATCGTATTCGATGATATGAGGATTAATAAAGACCTTTCTGAAATCCTTATATTCTGGCAGGTCATCGGAAATAACATCCAGATCGATGACCGACAGACGAATGGCCTTGCCAATCTGTGGCGCTGCCAGTCCGATACCTTCGGATTCAGCAAGTGTTTCCCACATATCGGCAATCAACTCCTTCAACTGGGGATAGTCGGGGGTAATATCTTCAGCCACCTTGCGAAGTACGGGCTGACCATATATATAAATAGGTAGAATCATTTGGTAATTTGACTATTGGACTATTTACGATTTGACTATTTCTTGGAACGGAGGTAATCCTCCAGAATGATGGTCGCTGAAATTTCGTCGACGAGTGCCTTGTCCTGACGTGCCTTTTTCTTAAGTCCCCCGTCAAGCATAGCCTGATGCGCCAACACAGAGGTGAAACGTTCATCGAAATACTCGATAGGAACTGAAGGAACGGCCTTGCGCCAACGGTTGACAAACTGCTGTACTCGAGCCAAGTTCTCACTGGGCTGGCCATTCGGCTGACGGGGCTCACCGATGATGATACGCTCCACCTGCTCCTTGGCCAAATAAGCCTGCAACCACTCAAAAAGCTCTGATGTGGAAACAGTCGCCAACCCTCCAGCGATGATCTGCAGAGGGTCGGTGACTGCTAAACCGGTACGTTTCTTACCGTAGTCGATAGATAATATCCGCGCCAATCTCGAAACTTACTGTGCGTTGTAAAGCAACCAAGCATCGGGATAGGTAGCACGCAACTGATCACGGCTCATGACAGCATCTTCCTTGCCAGCAAAAGTCGTAGCTACCACACGGTACATATTCTTATCCGCGTTCTTCACAATCTGCGCATCATAGCCAGCAGATTTCAGGCGCTGCTGCAGACCCTCGGCATTAGAAATCAGACCGAAAGAGCCAACAATCACACTAAAATTCTTCAGACCGGTTCCGCTGATAAGCTGAACGCTCTCCTGACGAACTGAAACATTGTCAAGATTGTCAACCACACGGGCCTCTGTAACTGGCCTTGCCTCAACGGGAGCCACAACGGCATCCTGACTTGATGCTGCTTCCTGCTGGGCAGTAGCAGTGTCATACTGCTTTGCTTTCTCATAAGCCTTCTTATAGGCACTCTCACTTGACTTACAGCTCGTAAAAGCCATGGATGCGCATAAACCTACGCACAAAAGGGTGTACTTTTTCATTTGTTGTTATTATTTAAATAAGTTGATATTCGTAAATTTGGTGCGAAATTACAAAATATCGTGCAAACGAAAGAGAAAACAGCACATAAAGTTTGTTAAATCAAACAAAACACAACTTTTTAATAAAAATTTTGGCCTTTTTTTGCACTATAACAGAAATAATTCGTATATTTGCAGAACAATTCATTACCAAACAAATTAAAACAATAAAGATTATGAAAAGTTTAGGTTACATTGGCGCATTCCTTGGCGGTGCAATCGCCGGCGCAGCTTTAGGTATTCTCATGGCTCCCGAAAAGGGACAGGATACACGTGTCAAAATCACTGATGCAGTTGAGGACTTCTTGAAGAAGCACAACATCAAGCTCAGCCGTAAAGAAGTGGTCGACCTGGTCGATGATATCCAGGACGCTTCTGAGGAGGAATAAGCTTTAAGTTGTTCTACCATGCTATCCAGCGACAAGAACGTAGAAACCATAGCACAGCTCATTGAGGTACTGAAGCATTATCTCGGGCTTCAAACTGAGTATGTGAAACTTGACGTGATTGACAAGGTTGTCCGCCTGCTAACGGCGACAGCCTTGGCAATCGTGTTCTTCTTCATCATCATCGCTGTGCTGATGTATCTCTCTTTTGCCATTGCCTTCTGGCTGGCTGCCTACGTAGGGACGGCATGGGGATTTTTCATTGTATCAGTGTTCCACCTGGTGCTGTTTCTGCTCGTCATCTATTTCCGTAAGCCCTGGATTCAGAAACCGCTCGTTCATTTCCTGGCTGAACTGCTGCTCAGTAAGTAACCATTAATATTTCTTTCCCGTGCTACCCGTCAAGAAACCCATCAGAGAATACCGGACGCTCGATGAGATCCGTATGCGAAAGGATGAGCTGCTGAACGAACTCCAGCAGGACAACACCAAATTCACCACCCTCTGGAATCAGGTATTCCTGAAGCGTGAAGACAATACAAAGGCTGAATATATCACAGGGCTCGTCAGCAATGGTATCGTTGCTTTCGACACATTCCTCATGATTAGAAAGCTGATGAAGAATTATGGTTTTCTCTTTGGAAAAAAGAATAAGAGAAAGAAGTAACCAATATCCCTTTTAAAGAATCACCTCCTGCCCGTCGTAGGCCAATTGTACACCTTCTAGAAGCAGTCGGTTGACACTTTCATGCAATCCTATATCATGACACACATGAATCAGTAACGTTTGCTTCGCCCCCACCCTATGGGCAAAAGCCAAGGCGTCATCCACCAATTGGTGCGAGTGATGGGGCTTTGTAAACCTAAGGGCATTCACAACCAGCAGTTCCGTACCCTCCAGATACGGATACTCACTCTCCTCTATGGTCTTCATGTCAGTAATATAGGCCAGTTTGCCTATACGATAGCCCAATATAGGCAGTTTGCCATGCATGACCTCAATCGGCATGATATCAAGATCGCCAATACGGAAGGGTTCGTGCTTGTGAATCTCATGAAGTCCGATGGCAGGCACCCCAGGATAGCGATTTTCTGCGAAACAATATGGCAGCATCTCCAACATCCCCTTTCGAGCAACAGGATCAGCATAGACGTTAATCTCACCAAACTGACAATAAGGACGAATATCATCCATTCCACCCACATGATCATAGTGGCTATGGGTTATCAGGATGCCGTCGATTTTACGAAACGGCATGGGAAGGATCTGCTGCCGGAAATCAGGACCGCAGTCAATGAGCAGCCGCGTCTCATCTGTCTCTACAAGTACAGAGCAACGCGTACGCTGATCATGAGGATCTTCACTCTGACACACCTCACACTGGCAGCCAATGACAGGCACGCCACAAGAAGTTCCTGTTCCCAAAAAAGTCAGCTTCATATAATGTTTACCTCCGGATAAATATCTATGTCAAACTTCGTCTTAACATCATGACGGATGGCATCGCTGAGCGCGAAAATCTCTGCACCCGTTGCACCGCCAAGGTTTACAAGCACCAAAGCCTGTTTACTGTGAACACCAGCACGACCTAACGACTTGCCTTTCCATCCACACTGTTCTATCAGCCATCCTGCAGGGATCTTCACTTTGCCCTCGTCAGTCGTATCATAGTGAGGCATACCTACATATTGCGCCGCCAACTGCTCATATTTCTCACGGTTGACGATGGGATTGACAAAGAAGCTACCAGCATTACCCGTCACTTTCGGATCGGGCAGTTTGGCATTGCGGATTTCAATAATCGTATTCCGAACCTGTTGTGCAGTCAAATTCTGTTCATTAAGTCCTTTACGTTCCAATTCTGCACGGATATTACCATAGCCAAGACGGGGGAAGAACACGTCGGAAAGCAGATACTCTACAGCCGTAATCAGATATTTGTTCTTCCAATCGTGCTTGAAACGGCTGTCACGATAGCCATATTGACAATCTTCAAAACTGAAAGTACAGAGTCTACCAGAAGCAATCTCCACCGCATGAACCTTTTCGATGAAGACCTGTGCCTCAACACCATAGGCGCCAATGTTCTGCACCGCACTTGCCCCTACATCGCCAGGAATCAGCGAGAGGTTTTCTAGGCCAAAGAGACCTTGGTCAAGGCTCTTGGCAACCACGTCATCCCACACTTCACCACTGCCGCAAAGCATCCTTGGATCATCGAAACTGATACCCTTGAGGGCTGAATGGACCACGATACCCTCGAAATCCTTCGTTAGCAGCAGATTGCTGCCTCCACCTATTATTATATAAGGTGAACCAAACTCCCACAGGATCTGTGCAACCTGCTGAGCCTCGGCAATGGTTTCGTACTCCAAGAAACGGCTGCACTTGGCGTCAATGCCAAACGTATTATGCGCCTTCAAACTATAGTTCTTCAGATCTTTCATTATGTTGACATCTTCATCAATAGCCATTTCCCACCAACCTTCTTGAAACGCAATTCCATCTCAAGACCGTTGGCAACGCCTCTCAACAAGAAAATCTTATCATTTCCTTCGGCTATCGGCTTACCATAGACAATATTATAGAGAACCTTTGTTGGAAGCGTCGGGGCAAAGGCTTCCCAACTCTCAGGTGTTATCACGCCCTCCATCATGTTGAAATCATCGTCAGGATCAGGTCCAGCAAACTGCACTGTTTCATTGAGACTCTTAATCTGGAAGACACTATCGGATACAAAACGCTGATAGAATGCCAGAAATGAAGCATTAGGATTCTGTTCAAGCGTTGTCACGCGTATCTCCTTCAGCATCCACGCCCCCTTGATACGCTGGAACAGATAATCCATCACGCGATTCTTTTTCAGTTGGATTTTCTCGACCGTAGCCTCGCTGACTGCTGTATCCTTCATCAGTTCCATCTCCTTGTCGTTGTCGAAAAACAGCGTGTAATACCCCTGCTTCATAAAAAAGCGCTCCATTTCCCACTGGTCTTTCTCCGTCAACTCGGTCTTTCCATTCTCCGTCTTACGTAAGGGGAAGATAATTCGTTCTTTTTGCAACTTCTTGTTGGCTACGAAGTTAAAGATAAAATCGTCAAACATAGCATCAGCTGCACGGGGCATGGGAGTCTCTGTAATTAACAATTCCAAGGTGTCTGTCTCTGTAACAACCGCCGTATCGGCAACAGAATCAGCAGGCATCTCCTCTCCTTGGCCACCCTTCTTTCCAGTACAGGAAAACATCAGCAGCGCCACAGCGAAAACTGCAAAAACAATACTTTTCATCAACTGAAATAGTAACCTTGATCTATACTTGTTCTCTCAAATTTCGGCAAAGGTACAAAATATTCTTAATTCTTCATCATAATTCTCTTTTTTTTTGTACCTTTGCACGCAAAATTGCAATTTTAACAAAGATATGATACTTGATAAGATAGACGAACTTCTGAAAGAAGTACAGAATTTAAGTGCGAAAAACGCAGAGGAAGTAGAACAGCTGCGTCTGAAATATCTTAGTAAGAAAGGTGAGATTACAGCCTTGATGAACGACTTCCGTGAAGTAGCTGCCGACCAGAAGAAGACTGTAGGCATGAAGATCAACGAGTTGAAGACGTTGGCTACAGAGCGTATCAACAAGCTACGCGAGGAATGTGATACCCAAGAGAGTAACGACGAGATCATCGATCTTACGCGTACTCCCTACCCAGTGCAACTCGGCACACGTCATCCCCTTACCATCGTCACCAACGAGATTATCGATATCTTCTCGCGCATGGGATTTGTGCTAGCCGATGGTCCTGAGGTTGAAGACGACTTGCATGTGTTCACAAAAATGAACTTCGCTGCCGATCATCCTGCTCGCGATATGCAGGATACCTTCTTCGTTTCTCAGCATCCAAATGATGTGACGAAGAACATTTTGTTGCGCTCTCATACTTCTTCTGTCCAAGCCCGAGTTATGGAGCAGATGCATACAGAAGACGGCAAACTCACTGAACCCATCCGTGTCATCTGTCCAGGTCGCGTCTATCGTAACGAGGCCATAACCGCCCGTGCACATTGCTTCTTCCATCAGGTGGAAGGTCTGTATATCGACAAGAACGTATCATTCACCGACCTTAAGCAGGTGCTGCTGTCGTTTGCCAGAGAGATGTTCGGTGCAGACACAAAGATTCGTCTGCGCCCGTCATACTTCCCCTTCACAGAACCTTCTGCAGAGATGGACATCTCATGTTTCATCTGTGGCGGCGAGGGTTGCGGCTTCTGCAAGCACACAGGCTGGGTTGAGATTCTGGGTTGCGGTATGGTCGATCCCAACGTGCTTGAGCTCTGCGGCATCGACTCCAAGGAATACAGCGGCTATGCCTTTGGCATGGGTGTTGAGCGTATCACCAACCTGAAATATCGCGTCTCAGACCTTCGTATGTTCTCAGAGAACGATACCCGATTCCTCGAAGAGTTCGAATCTGCCAATTAATGATTTGGAGAATCAGTCTGTAAGAACAAAAATACTGGTAGAAAAAGCTGCCATACAGCGACTAAGAAGTTGTTGTATGGCAGTTTTTAGTGTCAGTAAAGTGTTAAAAGCCTCATCAAGGAATTAGCAGGGAGGAATCTCCATAACTGAGAAAACGGAAATTATGATTCAATGCATAATCATAAATCCGGTGCCAGTCACCTTTCACAAAGGCACTCACCAACAAAAGCAGTGTTGACTGCGGTTGATGGAAATTCGTCACCAACATTTTTACAATCTTATAATCATAACCAGGAGCTATAATAATCTGGGTGCTCGAGTGAAGCACCTTCAGCTGATGACGGTCCATCCACGAGGCCAAAGCCTGTAAGGAAACCTCTGCACTCTCCCCTTCTATCGAATATGGCTCCCATTGAGCAACATGAAGATCAGACTCTGACAAATCCGGATCCCGCATGACCTTCAGTCCCATATAATAGAGACTCTCAAGCGTACGCACACTTGTAGTGCCGACGGCTATCGCAGAAGCATGGTGTGCGATAAGTTTCCCGATCGTCTCGCGACGCACACTGATAAACTCGGTATGCATCTCGTGTCCTTCTATCTCTTCACTCTTCACAGGCTTAAAAGTGCCTGCACCAACATGAAGCGTCAACTCCTCACGATCAATACCATGTGCATCAAGGGCTGCAAGCACTTCTGGCGTAAAATGCAGTCCTGCCGTAGGTGCTGCTACACTGCCTTTGATTTTGGAATAGACGGTCTGATAGGTCGTTTTGTCGCTCTCTTCTGTCTCACGATTCAGATAGGGAGGAATCGGCAACTCGCCCATCATATCAATCAGCTCGGCAAAGGAGATATTCCCATCCCACTCAAAATCAATACGATGACTTGTACCATGCAGTTCTCCGCGTGTTGCACTAATCGTTATCCGAGTGCCCCGAACCTCAATCTCACGTTTCAACGATCCTTCTTTCCACTTCTTCAGGTTGCCCACCAGACAATACCAAGCGCAATGACCTGTGGTCTGAAACATCAGTTCATAATCAGTGGGAGCTGCTGGTTCCAACAGAAAAACTTCAATCAAAGCCCCCGTCTCTTTACGGAAATGCATACGTGCCTGTATGACCTTCGTATTGTTGAAAACCATCAGGGCTCCCTCTGGCAGATAATCAGGTAGGTTATAGAAAACATCCTCAGTCACCTCACCTTTTCGATAAACGAGCAACTTAGAATGATCGCGCTGAGCAAGGGGATACTTGGCTATTCGATCATCTGGCAGCGCATAATTATATTCGCTAATACGGATATGTCGGGGATCTGAATTCATAAGATACATGATATTATAAGGATAATGAGCAACGTAAACACAAGAACCGCAACAGGGATATCACAATCAGCGTGCTGGTAGCCTGTGGAAGTATACTGCAAAGAAATCAGATGACGGCCTGGATTGATTCGGCGCGTTAATCTATAGAACAAGAAATAGGCAAAAGAACCGACTATAGTTCCCCATATCAATCCCACTAAGATATCACCTGGATAATGCACTCCAAGATACAAACGCGTCCAACAGTTCGTGAACGACCAAATGATCATTGCCAGAGAAAGCAGACGGCTCCTAACCATCCAACAAAAGAATATGGCTATGCTGAACGTATTGGCAGCATGAGCAGAGAAGAAACCGTATTTACCACCTCGATAGCCATCAACAACATCCACTAAAGGACCTATTTCCGGATCATGCGTAGGACGCCAACGGGCAACTGTCGGCTTCACTATCACGTCATCAACCATTCCTGCCAACAATACGCACACGCTTACAGCACCTAGAACAAGGAGAATCTTCCGAAAACTATCGTTGTTCTTCAGCACGACATAAAACAGACTAATGTAAAAAGGAATCCACGCAAGAGCGTTTGTCAACTTATGTGCCACCCTATCCAGATAAAGCGAATCGCTGCCATTGACTTCCAGCAGCAACTGTTTATCCAAGGACTCCAAAGCTGGAATCAGACCATCGGAAACCAAGCAAATATCGAGCATCATATTTCTTCAATCATATTACTTTCTATCCATCCCTCCTTGCCGTCGGCAATCCGAATGCCCATCCATCCTTTCATTGTACCATCAGTGATGGACACCTTCGTTCCTTCATGCAGGATGAACAGGTCGGTTCCATTCTTCGCAGGAGTACTTTTCACCGTAACGGACGGAGAGATGACAATCGCCCCCTTTCGGAAAAGCAGATCCTGCTTCTGTTGCCATGCGAACAAATTACTTAAAGCAAACAAAATGAGCAGTACAAATCCCCCAAAGAAGCCAACCTTCCGAAGCCAAATACGTTCTGAGAAGAGATAGACCAACAGGAGGACAATCAACAATGCCAACGCAATCAATGCCGTCCATGCCCATGCATCGACACTCATCAGATTAACTAAAGAGCGATACCAGGTAAAGAAGAACATCTCGGATTCCGGCACGATTTTATCGATGGTCTTCGCACGGGCTATCTGAAGATTAAAACGGATATCGCGATCACCTGGTGAAAGCAGTAAGGCACGCTCATAGTTGAGCACAGCACGTGTGATATTCTCACTACGGTAATAGGCATTGCCAAGATTATAGTACAAATCAGCAGATGCCCCCTGCTTCAACAACATCTCGTAATCCTTGATAGCCTGCTGATACTGTCCGCGGACATACGCACTATCAGCTTCAGCCTTCGTGACGGCATGCCCCGATAATGGCAAGCACAACAACAGGAGCAGTACGGTCGCCTTTGCGGCAGTACGACGCTTTTTCATTGAACCTTCAATCTTCTCTATGGCCGTCATAGCCTTCTCGTAAACCTTATTCATATTTCCCTTGGGATCGCCTGGGGCATAACGTTCAAACTCACACTCATCAAGCGCCCCGATGAACTGACTGATCACTGTTTCATCCACATTGTGCTCAGCAAGGCGCATACTGATATTGTCATGAGAAAGTTGTTCGACAGGGATATTCATCTTGTCACCGACATATCCCCAAAGCGCACGGAGCACCTCGTCATAGAATTCACCTGGCTTATTGTCTGCCATCAGTCTGGAGGCTTTCTTTAAGCGTTTGGTAGCCACCTTGTTGGCTTTCTTTCCGCGTGCCTTGGTTACATTGGCATTATCAATGGCACGCTGACGGAAAATGACGAACAACGAAACAAACACCACTGCCAGCAAACAGAGCGAGATCCAATAGGCAGATGAGCCAAAGAAGAAATCGTTTAACGAATGCTGATTGGTAGAGCCTGTCTTGATATAGCGGATATCCTTATTCAATTCCTGAAGATCCTGACCCGAGAAATCATTGACGGCACCAGCGCCTGAACCTTTGGCTACATCGAGTGTGAAAGATTCACTCTTCACAGTCTTGTAAGCATTCTCAGCCGTATCGAAATAAGTGAATTCTACTGGCGGAATCTCGTATTTTCCCTGATGACGCGGCACAATAAGAAGATCATAAACCATCGAACCTTCAATGCCGTTAGTCGTCAACTTGCTCTTATCGGTAACCTTCGGCTCATATTTGTCAAAGTCCTTTGGAAGGTTTACCACAGGCTGCTTTATCAGTTTCAGGTTACCTGTACCGCTCACAATGATGCGCATGGATATCGGATCATTAGCCTTAGTCTCTGTCTTATCGAGCTGTGCAGAGACATTGAACTTACCGACACCTCCAGAGAAGTTGGCTGGACGTTCTGGTAAAGGATCAACCTGAATCTCAATCCCCGGTGCCTGTATCTTCTTTTTTACCTCGACATAACCAGATCCACCATTAAAGAAAGCCTCGAAAGGATCGATATTCCTGTTCTGCTGAACCACAATACCCTCAAAGGTGATGCTGGGGATTTCAAGTTTACCCGTAGTCTGAGGGAACATCACATATTGACTCCATGTGGTCGTCTTATAAGTCCGGCCATTCAAAGTTTCAACGGAAAAGCTCTTCTGCTGAGGCAGGTCAACCTCCTGTGTATAGAAACTCTTCAAGTCAGGCATGTCGCCACGCAGACTCGTCAGTCCTACAAGTGTATATACTTTATATGTCAGCAATATCGGTTCCTGCTCATGAACGCGCTTTTTATTGGCACTGACTTTGATAAACAGGTCAGAGCCTGATATCTGACTTCCTGCGTCACGTATCTCCTCTTCTTCATTCCGATGCTGCCGTGAAGAACCTGAGTTACTCTGGGCCGAACCCGACACTTTAATCGTCAGCGAATTTGATGAGATCGTCTTACCATCCACAACAATATGTGCAGGAGAGATTGTGTAGGTGCCATTCTTTGAGGCACACACAATATAGGTATAAGTAATAGAGGACGAAGAACTCGTATGGCCATTGATCATCTGATAACTCGACTGCATCGAACGGTTAGGGCCAATCAGCACTTCGAGTTCATTTGGAATACTGCCAGCACGAAAATCACTTACGTTCTGCGTATTGACGGTATATGTCAAACGGAACTGCTCTCCCACGGCAACATGGGAGGGAGCACTTCCTGTCAGTGTCTGCGCCATAGCTACGACTGCAGCTAATAGCAATCCGAATATCGTCGTTAGTCGTTTCATTTCTACCAGTTTTTCTCTATCTTGCGTCGTTGAGGCTGCTGTTGGGCTTTCTTCAACTTATCTTGAGTCTGCTTCTCGTTCTGGATAGCGGCATTCAACAACTGTTCTGCATTTTCTTTACTCATCTGGGGCTTCTGCTGTTCCTGAGGCTTCTGTTCATCCTTTTTATCCTTATTCTCCTCAGGTTTCTGCTGATCTTTCTTGTTGTCCTCCTTCTTGTCGTCATTACCTTGCTGGTTCTGTCTGTTCTGATCCTGCTTTTGCTTCTGATGTTTACAGAGCACAAGGTTATAACGCGTCTCATCGTCATTCGGATTCAGGCGCAGTGCATTCTTGTAAGCCTCGATGGCCTCACCATACATTTTATGCGACTGACAGACAACACCAATGTTATGGAATGCTTGTGCCTTCCGTAAAGGGTTTGTCTCCAATTTCGATGCGTTCTCATATTGTTCCACAGCCGCAGAATCCTTCTTCTGAGCCATCAGGGCATTACCGAGGTTGAATGCAGCCTGAGGGTTCTTCGGGTTTTTCTCTATAGCCTTGCGATAAGACACCTCAGCATTGGCATAATCACCTGTATGGAACTGTCTGTTTCCCTGGCGGATATACTGACGATCAGTCTGGGCTGAGGATGCGACAGCAACAAGCAACAGCAGCATGACTGCGACATTCTTCTTGCCGCCAAAAAGTGAAATCTTCTTTAACAACGGATTCCTACGATCATAGATGCATATCTCAAGGATCAGCAATAAAACAGCCAGAATGCCGAATGCCTGAAACTGCTCATCAAACTCACTGTAGATTGTCGTTGTGGTCTCTTTCTTGGCCAACTTATCTAGTTCGTTATCCAACTGTTCCTGGGCAGCGCTGTTATTCTCCACATGGATATAGGCACCACCACCAGCTTGAGCTACCTGCTTACACATATCCTCATTTAAAGCCGACATCACAGTATTACCAGAGTTATCCTTCATATAGTCACCTGTCCCAGGAATAGGCACAGGTGCACCATTAACAGATCCTACACCCAGCACATAGACGCGCATGCCATTATCCTTTGCTGCCTGAGCCGCTTCCACTGCCCCACCCTCGTGATCTTCACCGTCAGTGATGACTACGATGGCCTTACCGATACCTTCCTCCTGAGTGAAGCTATGAGTGGCCATATCGATGGCTGTAGCGATATCCGTTCCCTGAGTAGCTATCATCGAGGGATCAATGCTGCTGAGAAACATCTTTGCCGAAACATAGTCGCTCGTAATCGGCAGCTGTACAAAGGCGTCGCTTGCAAATACAATCAGACCAATCTTATCGTTGGAGAAGTGGTCTACCAGGTTCTCCACCATCATCTTACTGCGATCCAGACGGCTAGGCACAATATCCTCAGCACGCATGGAGTTACTGATATCCATCGCAATGATCGTCTCAATACCCACACGCTTCTCATGATTGATCTTCGTACCCATCTGCGGACGGGCAAGCATGACAATCAGCAATGCCAGCGCCCCTTCCAGAATCCAGAACTTCACTGACGGGCGGAAACGGGATACATCAGGCATCAGCGCTTTCAGCAAGGCTGGATCACCAAACTTACGGAGCCGTTTTTTCTGGTTCCTATAAGAAACGAACCTGACCAGTGCTAATATTGGAATCAGCACCAGCAAGTAGAGATATATGGGGTCTTCAAATCTAAACATATTACGGAATTCTTCTGAAAATGGTTATACGCAACAGGATTTCGAGCAGCAAGGCCAATATTGCAACGACGGCAAATGGCTGATAAGCCTCATACCGCTTGCTGAACTTCTTCACATTCAGCTTGCTCTTCTCCAGTTGGTCAATCTCTTTATAAATATTACGAAGCTCCTTCGTATTCGTCGCACGATAGAAATCACCTTCAGTTGCAATGGCAATCTCACTCAGCGTCTTCGTATCTATCTCAACAGGAATGTTCACATACTGCACACCGCCAGCCACAGGCATCGGATATGGTGCAACCTTATTGGTTCCGACACCGATGGTATACACACGAATACCCAGACTCTTGGCTATTTCAGCGGCTGTCATCGGCGAGATATCACCCCGGTTATTACTTCCGTCAGTTAAAAGAATCACGACTTTGCTCTTTGCCTTTGACTCTTTCAGACGACTCACGGCATTGGCAAGACCCATACCGATGGCTGTACCGTCTTCGATCAATCCACGTGCAGCGATATCAGTACGTACACCCTGAAGCATGTTCAAAAGCGAAGCATGATCCGTCGTCATCGGGCACTGTGTAAACGCCTCTCCGGCAAAAATCGAAAGACCGATATTATCATTGGGACGTCCGACGATAAATTCCGAAGCCACTTGTTTGGCAGCCTCTATACGGTTAGGCTTCAAATCCTCTGCCAACATACTCGTAGAGACGTCCATCGCCAACATAATGTCGATTCCTTCAACCGTTTCACTCTTCCAGGAATTCTGTGTCTGAGGTCTGGCCAAAACCAGGACGATCATCACGAACGCCAATATACGCAGCAGCATGGAAAGAGGCATCAGCATCACCTTCCAACTCTTCGGTGCATAACGAAAAGCGAACGTGTCGCTCATCCGCATCGTCGGCTCGGTTTTCTTCCTATACATCACATACCACAACAGGTACGGGATCAACAGCAAGAGCAAAAACAGATATTCTTTATTGGCAAATTCCATGTGGTTCCTTTTAATTCAACAACAGATAAAGCATATACATCACATAAGCGAACAGTAATCCGCAAACTGTGAATATGGCCCAGATGGCGGTTTTGAGAACACGACGAGCCTTTTGCGAACGCTGATCCTCTTCAGTCAACTGAGGCTGGATAGTCTCTTCTACAGGCACATTCTCCTGTTTCGTTTGATTGATGAACTCTATCGCATTCACAAGGTTCGCATCGTTCTCATTAATCAGCGTCGAGTATTTGGCAAACTTCACGAGGTCGGCAGTCAAGAACAGATGCCGCAATTCACTCAGGGCACTTTCGTCTTGGACAGCCATCAACTTCTCGATAATCTCACTGCTCGTCATCTCCATCGCATTGAAGCCGTAACGCTCTTCAATATACTTACGCAGCGTATCCGTCAACTTCGTGTAGTATTCCTTTGAATTCTCCGAAGTCACCATCTTGTCGGCCTTAATCTGCTCGATTTCCTTCATGGCCTTCTGATGGGGCAACAACCGCTTCACGATACGGATGGTCTTGATGATAGGCTTATTATCACGCAGACGGAGATAGAGATAATAACTCAGCGCGAGCAATACCAGCATCAGCACACTCAACCAGAAAGGCAAGCGCCATTCACTCCAAAGGAAGGGATTATCCTGTACGTCCTTCGGACCGAAGAACTGATCGACATGCGTCGTATCAACCTCAATCGTCAAAACCTTCAAAGCAAGACTTTTGCTCTTGTAAGGCTTCCCATCAATCTTGACGACCATGGGAGGGAGATAATATAAGGTATCATCAAACGATGTCAGCGTATACTCCATCGAGCGTGCCACAAAGCCATTATCCAAATCCCGCTTGTCCAGCTCTTTACTGGCCAACACTTCTACACCTGGAGTGATATATTGGGTGGGCTTAAACTGCGGGAATTCTATCTTGGCATTTTCTTGGGCATTAGCTGTCAATGTGACATGAACCTGCTGTCCGACAAACATCTCTATGGAATCAATCCTTGCTTCCACAGAAACTTGCGCAGATACACGTATCACACTGGCAATCAACACGATAAGGAATACAAATCTTCTCATTAACTTCTTTGTTTAAACAACATCAGCAAGGACTTTACGAAGTCTTCGTTCGTAGCAATGCTCACATTGTCAACGTTACTTTTATTAAACGTTTCCTGTAGTTCAGCCTGCCTGCTCATCCAATATCTCTGATAGGCCTGGCGCAGACGTTTGGAACTTGTATCAATATATTGTTCAAAACCCGTCTCGGCATCCACAACCTTCATCAGTCCTACATCAGGCAACTCCTTAGCACGCTGATCGTATACTTGAATGGCTACAACGTCGTGCTTCCGGTTACAGATCTGAAGTGACTGCTGGAAATCATCCCGGACATAAAAATCGCTGAGGATGAAAGCCGTCGTACGCCGTTTCTGAACACTGGAAAGGAATTCCACAGCCTGCTTCACATCCGTACGTTTCGACTCTGGCTGGAAATCCAGCATCTCGCGGATAATATAGAGGATGTGCTTACGTCCTTTCTTAGGCGGGATGTATTTCTCGATCTTATCTGAGAAAAACACCACACCGATTTTATCGTTGTTCTGAATGGCGCTGAAGGCGATGGTGGCTGCAATTTCTGTCACCATATCACGCTTCATCTGCTTCTGGGTTCCGAAATCGAGTGAGCCGCTGACGTCAATCAGCAGCATTACCGTCAGTTCACGCTCTTCTTCAAAAACCTTCACATAAGGGCGATGAAAACGGGCAGTCACATTCCAGTCGATATCACGCACATCGTCGCCGAACTGATACTCACGCACCTCACTGAAGGCCATACCCCTACCCTTGAAGGCGGAATGGTACTGACCTGCAAAGATGTTTGAGCTCAAGCCACGGGTCTTGATCTCGATCTTACGAACCTTTTTTATAATCTCCGATGTCTCCATCTTCAATGGTCAATGGTCAATCATTAAGGTACTTCAACCTTGTTGATAATCTTGGATACAATCTCCTCACTCGTTACGTTGCTAGCCTCTGCCTCATAAGTCAGTCCGATACGGTGACGCAATACATCATGAGCCACCGCACGCACATCCTCAGGAACCACGTAGCCACGACGCTTGATGAAGGCGAAAGCACGGGCAGCCTTTGCCAGATTGATGCTGGCACGAGGAGAACCGCCAAAGGAGATCATATCTTTCAGATCCTTCATACCATAGCGATCAGGATAGCGCGTAGCAAAGACGATGTCAGCAATATACTGCTCAATCTTCTCATCAATATAGACATCACGCACGACAGAACGCGCCTTCAGAATCTCTTCCGAAGTTGTAACAGGGGTAACGGTAGGCATCTCTCCGGCAATATTCTCGCGGATGATCTTCTTCTCTTCCTCAAGAGAAGGATAATCGATGACAACCTTCAGCATAAAACGGTCTACCTGAGCTTCTGGAAGCGGATAGGTACCTTCCTGCTCAATGGGATTCTGGGTAGCCATTACCAGGAATGGATTCGGCAGTACGAAAGTCTCACTACCAATGGTGACCTGTTTCTCCTGCATGGCTTCCAGCAAAGCACTCTGAACCTTAGCCGGAGCACGGTTAATTTCATCTGCCAACACGAAATTGGCAAATACCGGACCCTTCTTCACCTGGAATTTCTCATCTTTCTGAGAATAGATCATCGTACCGATGACGTCAGCAGGTAACAGGTCGGGAGTAAACTGGATACGGCTGTAATCAGCGGCAATCAACTGCGAAAGGGTCTTGATAGCCAATGTCTTAGCCAGTCCTGGAACACCTTCCAACAATATATGTCCGTCACTCAGCAATCCTATCAAGAGTGAGTCTACTAGATGTTTCTGACCTACGATGACACGGTTCATACCGGTCACCAGATTCGTTACAAATGCACTTTGTTGTTCTATCCGGATATTCAACTCTCGGATGTCAATAGCTTCTGCCATAATATTTTCTCTTTATTAGTTTTCTCAATTTGACCGCAAAAGTAGTGAATAAATAGGATTTTCCCACTATTTATCTGTCTAAATAATATTAAAAAAGTTTCCCAAAACATAAGTTTTAAGAAACTTTTTCATTCTTTCTCTATTAGTTGACAGTTTGAGGCTTCTTTTTCTTCTTCAACTGCAGTTTTGGAACCTTGATTTCCTGTCCCACTTTCAAGGGTGTAGACACCTTCATGCCGTTGTAAACTTCAAGATAGCACTCCATGTCAGGACCTAACACACGATTTGAGATTTTCCGAAGGTTATCACCTTCTTTAACCTTCACCACCTTCTCTGTTCCGACAATACGATAAGCACCTGTACGAACGCGAGCATCCATCGCAGAGTACTTGTCCAGCTTTTCGGGAGCTGATTCTTTAGCAGCAGGTTTCTTTTCCTCGGCTTTAGGAGCTTTGGGTTCAGGCTTCGTCACAGGCTTTGGGGCCGCCTTTGCTTCAGGTTTAACTGCAGGTTTGGCTTCAGGTTTAATTTCGGGTTTGGGTTCAGGCTTGACCTCAGGTTTAACCTCGGGCTTGACCTCGGGCTTGGGTTCGGGCTCGGGCTGCATCACCTCCTCGGCAGTCTTATCTGCGTTCTCAGCAGGTGCCGCTGCCTCTAGTGTCACAGCTGGTTTCACAACCGTTTTCTTTGCAGGTACAACTTTCTCCACTTTCGCTTCCTCCCCGCCCTGATTACTGTTCATCGGGAAATAATTCCCAATAAAATAACCAATTATAATACCAAGAATACAGGCAAGAAGGGCAAGAACCCATTTATTAACACCATAACGTTCCTCAACTTCCTCAGTTTCTTCTTCCACCTCTTCTTGAGATTCCTGTTCCAGTTCATTCTCTCTATTTTCCGATTCGGATTCAGGCTGAGTTTCGGGCGCTGCCTGAGGCTCAGGCTCGGGTTCTGGCGTCTTAAAAGCCACAGACGTAGCTTCCGACTTGGGCAAGTCTCCTGACGGCGCCTCACTTTCAGAGAGATTCTCTTCCGTCTGACGCTCATCCACAAAATCCACCAGTGGCATCTCTGTCGGCTCTTCCTGGGATACCTTAGTCTGGAATACAGACGCCGGCTCAGGTTCTGGCTGTGACGCAGGTTCTGGCTGTGACGCAGGTTCGATGATCGGCTGTGATACAGGTTCGATGATCGGCTGTGATACAGGTTCGACAATCGGCTGTGACGCAGGTTTTACGACTGGCTTTAAGACTGGTTCGATAACCGGCTGTAATACTGGTTCGGAATTCTGCGGGGATTCGGGTGGAAGATCGTCGTCGAAATCTACACCGTCATTCAGAACGACGGTATCAAACTGAGAGAACGGCTTATTAACCAGTTCCTTGATAATCGAATCTGGCGCAAAGGTAATCTTGCCATGACCTTCGATCAATACGCGTTCACCCGTATTGACATTCACACTCTCACGGTCATCAACGTCTATGATCTTAAAGGTTCCCAACCCCTTGATCTTCACTATTTTCTCTGTTTCCAACGCTTGCTGGACCAAGTCAAATATAGCACCGATAAACGTGGTTGCCTCTTTCTTGTTCAGACCAGCACGATCCACCAATAAGGCTGCAAGTTCTTGTATTGAAACTTTTCCCATTACTCGATTCCTCCATTCTTTATACGTTCCTTCCAGGTGCCGTTAGGCTTGAATGTAAGCACCAGTTTGGGAGGCACTAGCATACGCTGACCTGTGGAAGGATTCACCATGATACGCTCCAGCTTCTTCTTCACCTCGAAAGTGCCAAAAGCCGGAATAAGCACTGAGTTATCATCTTGGAGATAATCCCCCATGGCCTCGACAACAACATTCACAAATTTCTGGGTCTCATCAGCCGAATAACCTGTTCGTTGTGCTAGTTCTGCGATAAAGTCCTTGTTATTCATATTTTTTAGTTGATGGTTGTTCCGTATAAATCAAATTCTTCTGAGTCTGTAATCTCCACCTGATAGAAAGTGCCAATCGTGAGTTTCCGCTCCGATACCGGAATCAGTACCTCCGGATCTACTTCAGGAGAGCAGAATTCCGTGCGCCCGATATAGTAGTCGCCTTCCTGGCGGTCTATTATCACCTTCAGCACCTGCCCCACTTTCTCGGCCTCCAGTTCTGCACTGATATTCTGCTGGATACGCATCAGTTTGTCGAGCCGATGCTGCTTCACGTCTTCTGGCACGTCATCCTCATAGTGTTTCTCCGAATAAGTTCCTTCTTCTTCTGAATAGGCAAAGGCACCCATCCGCTCAAAACGGGCCCATTTCACAAAAGTCTTCAGTTCCTCGAAATCATCCTCTGTCTCCCCAGGGAAACCCACCATCAGTGTGGTGCGGATATGGATCCCGGGCACCTCTCTACGCATGCGCTCAATCAAATCATAGGTCTCAGCCTTGGTCACATGCCGTTGCATACGCTGAAGCATATTGTCTGAGATATGCTGGAGGGCTATATCGAGGTACTTACACACATTCGGTTTCTCTCGCATCACGCGAAGCAGATCCCAAGGGAAATGGGTCGGATAGGCATAGTGCAGACGGATCCATTCCACACCGGGAATATCAGCCATCTGCTCGATCAGTTCGGCGATATGCTGCTTGCCGTCAATGTCAACGCCATAGTAAGTCAACTCCTGGGCAATGACATTAAACTCCTTCGTGCCGTCCTTGACCAACTGGCGCACTTCATCCAGGATCTCCTGCATCGGCCTACTCTGATGGCGCCCCGTTATCAGCGGAATAGCGCAATAGGCACAATGACGGTCACAGCCCTCAGAAATTTTCACGTAGGCATAATGGCGTGGGGTCGTGATATGCCGCTTTCCCTCCAAAAACTTATCGCTGGGGTCAGGCCCCGAAGTAAAGTTTTGCGCCAGATCTTGCAGCATTTTCTTATAATTGAACTTCCCATACCACCCGTCGACCTCTGGTATTTCTTTCTCTAAATCAGCCAGATAGCGTTCCGAGAGGCACCCCATGACGAAGAGTTTCTCAATACGCCCCTCCGTCTTGGCCTGAGCAAATTCCAGAATCGTATTGATACTCTCCTCTTTGGCATCGTTGATAAAGCCGCAGGTATTGACGACGACGATATCACCTTGGGGATCCTCGCTATCATGCGTACACTGATAGCCGTTAGCCTCCATCAGCCCCATGAGAACCTCACTGTCTACCAGATTCTTCGAGCATCCGAGTGAAATGATGTCTATCGTCTTATTCATTAAAGAGAGAATCCACAAATTGACGTTTGTTGAACAGCTGCAGGTCTTTCATGCCCTCTCCGAGACCAATGTACTTCACGGGTACTTTCAACTGGTCGGAGATGCCGATAACGACACCGCCTTTGGCCGTTCCATCGAGTTTGGTAATAGCCAGTGAGGATATCTGCGTGACTGCTGCGAACTGCTTAGCCTGTTCGAAGGCATTCTGACCAGTAGAGCCGTCGAGCACGAGCATCACTTCATCGGGAGCCTCAGGCAACACCTTCTTCATCACGTCCTTGATCTTCTTCAACTCGTTCATCAGACCGATCTTGTTATGCAGACGGCCTGCAGTATCGATCAACACCACATCGGCACCGTTAGCCTTTGCACTTGAGAGTGTGTCAAAAGCCACAGAAGCAGGATCGCTGCCCATCTGCTGCTTCACCACAGGCACGCCTACGCGCTCACCCCAGATGCAGAGTTGCTCAACAGCGGCTGCGCGGAAGGTGTCTGCAGCACCCAGATACACTTTCTTGCCAGCCTGTTTGAACTGCCAGGCAAGCTTTCCGATGGTGGTTGTCTTGCCCACACCGTTCACACCTACGACAAGTATCACGTAAGGTTTGTGGTCTGAAGGCAGATCCCAGTTATCATTGTCTTCCGAGTTGTTCTCTGCCAGCAGTTCGGCTATCTCGTCACGGAGAATCGCATTCAATTCCGAGGTGCCGACGTATTTGTCACGGGCAACCCTTTCCTCGATTCGCCCGATAATCTTCAGGGTCGTATCCACGCCAACGTCGCTGGAGATAAGCACCTCTTCAAGATTATCCAACACATCGTCATCAACCTTCGACTTGCCAGCAATGGCACGCGCCAGTTTATCAAACACACTCGACTTGGTTTTCTCCAAGCCCTTATCGAGTGTTTCCTTCTTTTCCTTATTGAAAAATCCAAATATTCCCATAACAGGGGCAAAGGTACAAAAATTCGATGAAATCGCAAAAAAAAGAGGCCGCAAATTCACATGCGACCTCTTATTTTATCTAAAATTGAAAAGTTCTAGTGTCCCGATTATTTGAAGAAGTCCTTAACGGCCTCGTTGGGAACCATCTGCTCGTCGAAGATGTAAGCACCAGTCTTGGGGCTCTTAACCATCTTGATAACCTTTGTGTAAGCGCGACCATCCTTTGAGCCTTCGTGGAGGGTAGCGACGGTTTTCTTTGCCATACTTCAGTCGTATTATTTAATTTCCTTGTGAAGAGTCATCTTCTTCAGGATGGGGTTATA
>JAEEGL013177108.1_pt1 | contig 49944 bp, 48 predicted proteins | sample 9134231 | NCBI WGS metagenome assembly JAEEGL01 (sample SAMN16246548, study PRJNA631951) | gut metagenome | biome: gut microbiome; feature: rumen; material: fiber-attached | host: Bos | place: Iran: Karaj | collected 2018-10 | reverse complement strand
CTAAGGACGAATCACTTAAAACATGGGAAAAACTCTTATTTTTCAATATTCCCGAGCCAAAACGACTCACAAGAATTGAGCGCATAATAGGTTTAAAGTTATGGAGAGTCAACAGTTTTTTAAAACGAATCGAATAATAAATATGTAATTTTGTTTTTGGTATGCAAAATGTGAATAAAAATAGTTTGAACTTGATTAATATCAACCCAAGTATAGTATCTCTCAAGGATTTGACTTGATATTGCTGATATGTAATTATAGTTTCTCGAAAAACTTAATTGGAGACTGCTATGCGTTGGTTTTCTATGTTGCTGATTTTTATCGGCTATATGTGTGCTTCGACCGCAAGTTGGTTGGTAAGGAAATTTGGTAAACTTACTTATGAACAAATTATGTTTCATGCCAATATGCCATTAGACACAGATATCCGGTTGGTTATGAGTTTTTTGCAAAACACAGTGATGGTCGCGGTCATTTTGGTAATAGTGCTTTATGTGTCAACCAGCAAAATCAGCAAAAAGCGTTGTTTCTTAACTTCATTGGTGTTTTTCGTTATCGCATTAGGTTGGACTTGCAATAAACTTAATGTTAAAGAATTGATTGAAGAGCGTAATAAACAAACTATTTATGGAAATTTTTATGAAGAGAATTATATCGAGCCTAAAAAAGTAAACATAAAATCTCCACGTAAAAAGAAAAATCTGATCATGATTTTTGCCGAATCAATGGAGAGTACTTATGCTGACAGCAAATATTTTGGCGACAATATAATTCCTAGTTTAACTAGTTTAGCAGAAGAAAATATCAATTTTAGTCATACTGCAAAATTAGGTGGTTTTCAAAACCTAAAAGGGGCAAAATATACTATGGCAGCCATTGTGGCACAATCGTGCGCTATTCCATTGAGGTTACCTATTCAAGCTGCCAGATTTCATCCACAGCGAGGCTTTTTGCCCGGAGCTACCTGTCTTTTTGACGTGTTGGCAAAGGACGGATACGATTTAACATTTATGCAGGGAACTTCAAAAAATTCGTATGGATTAAATAAGTTTTTAGATACTCACGGAAATCCGCGGATTTTTGATTGGAATTATTATTCAGAACGTGACCATTTGCGTGCTAATAAAATAAAAAAACAAAAGGGTAAGTATAAGCCTCTGTTTAATAAAGTGATCAGAGATGAGCCGTTGTTTAATTATGCAAAAGTAGAATTAAGCAGACTGGCATCTCAAAATAAGCCTTTTGCTTTTGTTATGGCTACACTCGACACACACTTCGGAGTGGAACATTTTGATAAGCAAAATTGTGAAATTAAATATCATAGCAAGGATTTTTTGGATGAGCAGTATTTCAAAAATGTTGTGTCATGTTCTGATGAAAAAATTGCAGCATTTGTAGAATGGGTAAAACAACAACCTTTTTATGACAATACTGAAATTGTGATTGTCGGTGACCATTTAACGATGGGAGATACCATTTTTAATGATGATATGGATAGGAGTATTTATAACGTTTATATAAACTCTAATGTCAGCATTGATGAAAAATTAATGAAAAATCGTCGTTTTACAGCTCTTGACACCATGCCAACAATATTGGAAACATTGGGGTATAAAATTGACGGGCACAAATTGGGATTGGGTGTGTCGTTGATGTCCGGAGAAAAAACTCTGCTCGAAAACGGATTAAGCATAAAAAGACTTAATCAGGAGCTGGATAAACAATCACTAATATATAACAAATTACTGTATGGTAAATAAATAACCCAAATCCCCTCACTCCGAAGAGCAAGGGGATTTTTTTAGGATATTATATTTCCGTTAAATAGCTTCGTCCGTAATTTCGGTGGTCGACGTTATTTCTTGCGGAGAAGTATTTTCAAAAACATCAGAAGATGATGTTACTTCTTCCGATGAAGTTTCAACATCTTCAGAAATCGGGGTGTTTCCTTCAGTAATATTGTCAGAGCTATCAATATCTTTGACTTCAATCCTATATTCATCACCATTTTTGTTTTTGAACTCTACTGTTTCCTGATCCAGCTTCTGGCAGTTTCCATCTTCGTCGCAGACTTCCCACCCGTTGGAATTTGAGGTAGTAGAGGTAGTTGAATTATTTTTCAATTTTTGAATATAATCATTGCACTCTTTATTGAAATCTATTTCTATAGGATCGGCGGTTTTGGTACCGTTTACATAAACGCCGGTTGCATCAAAAACAACCTTTATTACATCTACTGTTCGACCTTGGGCATCTATGGTACGTTTGGACTTGTCAATATATTCATCAAAAGCCCCCGGTTTGTCAGCCTGCATGCAAGCCCAAGACACTGAACTCGGATTATTTTTTTGATCTTCTTCACATTGTTTTGAATTATCCGGTCTGAGTTTGTCATAATTATACAAAGTTACATCTGCATTGCCGACAAAATAATTACCACTTCTTTCGGCAGCACCTACGGCAACTATTTCGGACTGGTCGATTACAGCATCTGCGTCAAAATTGGTTTTAACATCTTTAACGGCAATATCTATTTTAGAGATAAAATCTCTGATGAATTGTTCATCTTCCGGAGTTAATTGATAAGATTTTCCGGCCTCTTTGATTCTTTTGAAAGTATCATTATCAGACATAACAGCAATTTCAACTAAATCTTGTACAGCTATGCCCGTAATTGAATATTTGGTTTTTACGTTACCGGACGGAAGACTGTAAAACATGCTATCGATTTTTAAGTTTGAAACCTCATAATCTCCGTCTATACGTATTGTTTGTGTGTTTGTATCAATTTCGCTGTGCATATTGCTATCAATGTCGGCATTAAAATTTATGCCTAAAATTGCAATCTCTAATGACAAATTTCTGATTTTTCCTGTATTATCGGCTCTTATTAATTTCGGCAAACTCTTGAGCTTTAATATGGTATCAATCTTTTTTAGTTGTGATAGACTGTTGATTTCTGACACATGCTCAGATTTTTTCATTTGGGATAAACCTGAGAACAAATCGCTGATATCAGTATTCTCATCAATACCATATACTGCTGAATAATTGTTATTAGCTTCACGAATCGAAAAATTGAGCAGAGATGGAATACGAACGCCAAGACCTTGCATATTGCTCTCCGTTTTATGCTCAATTGTACCATCATTAGGAATCAAGGTCGTTTTAAAATCGATACTATTAACAACGCCGATTTCCTGCTTTAACCCGTTTTCTTCATCTATTGTGGCATATACCACACGATTAATTTTAAGATTTTTGGCATTAAAAAGTTTCAGATCCGGTACAAAATAGTTTTCAACCACATACCGGTCGGCAACAATGTTTTTCAACTCCGGCGCGATAAAGCCTCTCACCTCTTGCGGTTCTTCTGGAATCATTTGATATATGCTGTAACGAAGAGCATCGTTAGAATCTGCAGTAATTTTAAAAACATCTTTGTCATAAAATGTTCCTTCTTTCACTGCTTTGGCAACATAACCGGGCATCGTTTCACTGATGGTTTTCATTTCCTGGTCATCGCCCTGTTCAGTCCTTGTGTAAGTTATTTCAGGAAAATTAACCGTAAACCCGTCAGTTCCCTCAGAGACTGTAACCTTTTCATATCCCCCGCCATACAAATTAAGACCATTCTGCAACGTTGTTGCATCTTCTCCAGCATTGGTGACAACTGGGAACAAAGTTAGAATTGTTGTTAAATAAAAATAACGTTTTTTCATGCCATAAAATCTCCGAATCTGTTAATTGCTGTGTTAGTTTAAGCACCGTATGGTAAATATATTGTAAAGATTGAAAAATTTAGGAAATTACTTGCCTTTTAATAGAAAATGTGATATGCAGGTTGCCATCGGGTAAAACATTAGATGTTTTGAAGTCTAAAGGCTATTAACTTAATGAGGTAAAACTTATGACAGAAAACAAGGATTTAATATCGGCTTATCATACTATTGAAAAAGAAATTGAGGCTCTCAACGTAATGAAAACACAATTGGACGAATCGTTGATTAAGGCTCTTGATTTGATGCAAGCTACAAAAGGGCGCGTTATTGTTACCGGTATGGGAAAATCGGGACACATCGCGCGAAAAATTGCCGCAACTTTGGCTTCAACCGGAACACCATCGTTTTTTGTTCATCCGGCGGAGGCAAGTCACGGTGATTTGGGAATGCTGACAACCGATGATGTTGTTATTGCAATTTCAAACAGTGGTGAGTCAAAAGAGTTGTCTGATATTTTGGTGTATTGCAAAAGATATGGTATTTCTTTGATTGCTATCACAAAAAATCCGGAAAGCAGCTTGGGAAAAGCCGGAGATATTTTGTTGCGTTTGCCTGATAACGGTGAGGCTTGTCCTTTAGGATTGGCTCCGACATCGTCAACAACTGCCACCTTGGTTTTGGGCGATATTTTAGCAGTTGCATTGATGGAAAGAAAAGGGTTTTCAACCTCTAATTATAAACAACGTCATCCAGGCGGAAAGTTGGGGGCAATATTGCAAAAAGTTTCTGACCTTATGCATAAGGGGGATGAAATGCCTCTTATTGGTGAAAATGCCAGTATGCGTGATGTTATTGTTACCATGTCATCAAAGATGCTCGGATGTGTCGGAATTGTTGATACAGACGGAAATCTGACAGGAATAGTTACCGATGGGGATTTGCGTCGTGCTATGGTTAATTCTTCCGACAATGACTTGTTTGCTAAAACAGCTAAAGACATAATGACCAAAAATCCAAAAGTTACTACTGCTGATGTTTTGGTGGCCGAGGTCGTAAACTTTATGAACAGTAAGAGTATTACACAGCTGTTTGTTGTTGATGATAAAAAACCAATTGGCGTTATTCACTTGCATGATTGTTTGCGGGCAGGTTTTACGATTGATAAAAAATCGACCAATAACAGTAACGTAAATAAAGCGGCATAATTCGTGTTAGACATTAAACAGCTGGATAATATCTTCAATGACGAGCGCCTGACAAAGCAAACAAGCGCCGGTGAGGCTTCTCTGCAACGTCAAAAGAAAAGAATAAGGCTGATAAAAATAACGTTTCCTGCAATAGCTGCTGCTCTTGTCGGAGTGTTAGCTGTTTGGCCGAGTTTACAGGACAGAAGTGATTTTTCTATCAAAATTTCTAAACCAATGCGCAATGAAATTGAAAAGTTGCATATAAAAAATTCGGTACTTTATGTGACAGATAAATCAAATCGTGTCAGCAACTTTGTAGCCGAAAGTATCGACGAGACAGCTCCGGGATCACAATTGGTAAAAATGCAAAATCCTAAAGGAAAGATGCCAACTTCTGATGAACAATGGATTGATGTTAATGCGCCGACAGGTTTTTATGATCAAAAAGAAAAAGTTTTTTCTTTAGTTGATAATGTTGAAGTTGTTTATAGTGATGGCATGAAGGCACAAACTAAAGAAATGTATTATGAAGTTGATCAATCAAGAGTATATGGCAATAAGCCAGTAAGAGCAAATGGCAAACTCGGACATTTGGACACCCAGGCCTTTGAATACTTTACAAATAAGGATTTGTTGCAGCTTAAGGGAAAAACAAAAATTAATACTTCTGATGAAGTTTTTGGTAGCAAGATAGATATTTTTGCTTCTAAAAGGGTAGAGTTTTATCGCAATCAACAAAAAATGGTAGCAATGGGAGATGCTGTCGTAACTAAAGATAATTTGAAAGTTAGTGGTGATGTTTTGACCGCTATATTTGCAAAAGGTAAAGACGGAAAGACAGGCCTAAAAGATTTTTCCGGCGACGGAAGCGTAGTTGTTGATAATGGTAAAAATAAAGTGTATGCCGATCATCTGAAAGCATTTTTTAAGGATAATACTGGTAATAATTCGGCTATTGACAGAATTGAAATGACAGGTAATGTAAAGACTAAAAACAGCGAAGGAGAAGTTCATGCTCAAAAAGGCGTTTACTATCCTGACAGCGGTGATGTCAAATTGTTTGATGATGTCGTGATTATTAAAGACGGCAACAGCATGAGAGGGAACACAGCCGAAACCAATTTAAACACCGGTATAAGTAAAGTCGGTACAAGCGGTAAGGGACGGATTTCCGGTGTTATTTATGAAGACGGATTAAAAATACATAAAAATAAATAAATATGAGGGCGGAGAAATGTTGAATAAAAAACAAGAATCGATTTTGGAAGTTTTTAATATTGGTAAAAAATATAAAAACCGCCCAGTTTTGCGCAATGTTTCTTTGCACGTCAAACGCGGCGAGGCTGTCGGGCTTTTGGGACCGAACGGGGCCGGAAAGACTACTTGTTTTTATTGTATTACAGGGTTGATTACTCCTGATTATGGTGATGTGCATATTGATGGACAAGATATTACAAATTTGCCGATGTATCGCCGTGCTAAAATGGGAATAGGATATTTGCCACAGGAGGCATCTATTTTTCGCACGTTAAGCGTTGAAGATAATATTAAAGCTATTTTGGAAATTGTGGTTGAAAACGAAGATAAACGAGAAAATATGCTAGAAGAGTTGTTATCGGAATTTTCTATTGCACATTTGAGAAAATCTCCAGCAATGGCACTGTCCGGTGGCGAACGTCGTCGATTGGAAATTGCCCGAGCTTTGGCAAGTCAGCCTACGTTTATTTTGCTCGATGAGCCTCTAGCAGGTATTGACCCAATTGCCGTAGGAGAAATCAGAAATTTGGTTTCACAGCTAAAGCATCGTGGTTTAGGCGTATTGATTACAGATCATAATGTGCGTGAGACCTTGGATATTACTGATAGAGCATATATATTACATGGTGGAAGCGTTTTAATGGAAGGCACGCCAGAAGAAATTGTTGCCAATGAAGAAGTGCGGCGCGTATATCTTGGCGATAATTTTTCAATGTAATTTAGGATTTTTTATTGAAATATTCTAAAACTTGGGCTTGAATTTTGCTAAAAATGTGGTAGACTGGCAGTTCAGAAGGTATAATAATATTTTGCAAGGAAAAATTAATGAAGATTACATTTACAGGTAAACAGGTTGATATCAGCGACAGATTGCGCGCTCATATTGAAGAAAATGTTTTGAATGCAGTAACAAAATATTTTAGCGACCCCATCGGTTGCAATGTGGCTTTTTCAAAAGAAGGAGATGATTTTTCGGCCGAGGTTACCGTGCATCCTGCAAAAAACATTGTGTTGAAAGGTACCGGTCTGGGCAGTGATCCTTATACTGCTTTTGACAATGCAAACTCTCATATTGTTGTTCGCTTGAGCAAACACAAAAATCGTTTAAAAGACCACAAAAGCAAAACAAGTTTGTCTGAATTGGCCAGTGAAGCCGTTTTTCCGGTTATTGAAACCGATGAAGAGATGGATATTGATGTTAATGCTCCATTGACCATCGCTGAAACTGGCGCTAATATCCCTGTATGCTCAGTAAGTGAAGCCGTTATGTATATGGATTTGGCAAATGAATGCGCTTTAATGTTCAGAAATGCCAATAACAATCATATCAGTATGGTATATCGTCGCAAGGACGGTAATATCGGATGGGTAGAACCAAAGGCTGATAAATAGTCTGAAGGAATATTTATGAAAATTTCTGATATATTGCAAGCCGGAGATGTGCTTGTTTTGGATGGTGTAAGTTCTAAACGAGAATTGATTCAGGGGCTGGCTGATCATGCAGCAAAAACCGCAAAGGTTGATGCACGCACTTTGTTTGATGCAGTTTTGGAAAGAGAAAATCTGGGAACAACTGCAATGGGAAAGGGAATTGCCCTGCCTCACGCACGTGTTACGGCATTAAAACATACACAAGGCCTGTTTGCAAAGATAAAAGGCGGTGTTGAATTTGATGCCGCTGATGAAAAAAAGGTTGATTTGGTATTTTTACTTTTGTCTCCTGAAGACAGCGGTGCCGATCATTTGAATGCGTTGGCAGAGATATCAAAAATTATGAAGAGCGATACCGAATGTGCCAAAATACGAAGAGCAACAAATTCTGCAGACATCTACAAGATTTTATCAGAATAAAGTTATTTTTTTCAAACAAAAACGCTTCCGGCCTTGCGGCGGGAAGCGTTTTTTGTTAAGATGAGCACTGTGCAAGTAACCAGGATACCGCTGTGAAACGTTCGCTCCAGAATCCCATTGTGGTCTCTGTGTGCATGTGTTCATACGCCTGCGTCTTCTGACGTTTGATGTCATCTTTGATTATGGGCAGGATTTTGTCATACCCCGTTCGAAGGACGTACGTACCATCTATCTGACGAGTAGCCATGATTTTCGTGACCACGTTGAGTGGCACTATACCCATGCTCCACAAAGAAGAGAACAGAGAAACTGACGGTTCCCTTGTACGAAGATAAGTCACAATGAACTCGACAATTGCATCCTGTGTCGAAGTTAGAGCCCAGATAGCTCGTTCTTCAAACTCGTGACGCCAATATACGTCGGCGTCCAAATCGGTCATAAGTTTGAAGAAGTCAGGAAGTTCACCTTGACACAGGTCATACCCTTGCATTCGTCCAAAGGCACGATGTTGCTCATCTTCTAGGAGCCTTTGCCGGAGATTTCGCCGAGCACTATCCTCGTAGATATCGTGAATGTGCTCACTGTAAATACCATCTATCATGCCTGACATTGTCTTTTACCAGTTCGTGCGAGCTTGAGTAATGGCGAGTTCCCCGTAGCGATTGCTTGGGACTCGATAGCTTCTGCTAATGCAAAGTAGGCATCTCGAGTTGCGCTATTTACACGTAAATAACGCAACAAGGTTTCCGCTTGATGGCGTATCTCGTCCTTTGGAGCGCGCCTGAGCATACCTTCGGTGATGGATTTTATTGTCTTCACCAGCGTGGGATCATCCATCTCTTGCAACGACTTTTTAAATGCACTGATTGCCTGTTTAGCGGCTGATTTTTCTTTTTGATCTTTATCTTTTTTATTCATAAATTAGTTAAAAATTAAAATAATAATTCAGATTGTCAGGTGATTATAGACAAAAAAACAAATAAAGGCAAGTATTTTTTTATAAAAAATGTAGATTTTTTGAACTTTTATGATTATTATGGCGTTAAAGTTATATATGAAGAGCTATTTATGAGGCAGAAAATGAGAAAATCAGCGATTGTTATTGCGGCAGTAATTGTGGCAGTTGTTTTTGGTTTGAGTTTGATAAAAAAAGGACCAACCAGCAAAAAATATATAACCCATAAACTGTCAAAAGGTGATATTACCGAAATGGTTTCGGCATCAGGTACAATTAATCCGATTTCTAACATTGATGTCGGTACTCAGGTTTCGGGTCGAATTCAGAAAATTTATGTTGATTATAACTCTTTGGTTAAAAAAGACCAGCTGTTGGCAGAAATAGATCCCTCCTCTTTTGAATCAAATGTTGCCAGGGAAAAGGCCAATCTCGACGTGGCTAAGGCTCAGGTTATGAGCGCAGAAGCAAGCCGCGACTATTATAAAAAACATTTGGCTCGCATTGCAAAACTAAACAAGCAGAACTATTCTGCAGACAAAGAACTTGATGAGGCCCAGAAAAACTATGATACGGCTGTTGCAAATGTAGCTTTATATAAGGCTCAGGTTGAACAGGCTCAGGCGGCTCTCGACTATAATAAAATTCAGCTCGGATATACCAAAATTGTTTCACCGGTCGATGGAATTATCGTTTCTAAAAATGTCGAAGAGGGACAAACCGTGGCAGCCAGTTTTGAAACCCCTACCCTATTTAATGTAGCCGAGGATTTAACTAAAATGCAGATTGAGGCCTCGGTGGTAGAAGCTGATATTGCTAAAGTAAAAGAAGGACAGCAAGTTCAATTTAATGTTGATAGTTTTCCAAATGAAACTTTTGAAGGTGTTGTTACACAAGTTAGAAATGAGGCGGTTACAACTTCTAATGTCGTTACTTATCAGGTAGTTATTGCCGTTGATAACAGCGAATTGAAATTTAAACCGGGAATGACTGCAAATGTTGAAATTATTACTGCTAACGAAAAAGGTGTATTTGTTGTTCCAAACAAGGCTTTGAGATTTTCTATGGGAGATGACACCAGGTATGCTCAAAAAGGTATTTGGGTTATGGAAAACGGAAAGCCGACACGTATTGAAATAAAGTCAGGCGTTTATGATGATAACAATACCCAAATTGAGGGAAATAAGTTGTTTGAGGGCATGGAAGTTATTGTCGAAAGTTCTGATTCTAAAGAGCGAGGCGGACATAATATGCCAATGAGGATACGTTAATGTCACTGATTAAGTTGGAAAATATCAGAAAAAGTTATCCTTTGGGTGACGGAATGCTTGAGATTTTGAAAGGTATTTCGCTTGAAATCAATCAGGGAGAGTTTGTAGCGATTATGGGACCTTCAGGATCGGGAAAATCTACTCTGATGAATATTCTAGGTTGTTTAGATAAGCCAACAGCAGGAAAATACTTTTTGGACGGCAGAGAAGTCGGAAATCTTGACAGTGATGAACTGGCTACAATCCGAAATCAAAAAATCGGTTTTGTATTCCAAGGATTTAATTTGCTGTCGCGAACTTCAGCGATTGAAAACGTTGAGTTGCCGATGGTTTATGCCGGAATTCCTGATGCCGAACGGCATGAAAAAGCACTTGAAGCACTAAAAAGTGTTGGACTTGAACAACGTATGGATCATCAACCTAATCAACTATCCGGCGGACAACAGCAACGTGTGGCGATTGCTCGTGCATTAGTTACCGAGGCTCCGATTATTTTTGCCGATGAGCCGACAGGAAATCTTGATACCAAAACAAGTGTTGAGGTAATGAACTTGTTTACACGTTTCAATAAAGAATTAGGGCGTACAATTATTTTAGTCACTCACGAGGAAGATATTGCAATGTATGCCAATCGCATCATTAAGGTTGTTGATGGTGAAATCAGAAGTGACGAAAGGAACGCTAAATGATTGAACTGAAAACAATTACTAAAATTGCTATACGTGCAATACGTGCCAACAAAATGCGCTCATCTTTGACAAGCTTGGGCATTATTATAGGTGTTGCTGCCGTTATTGTGATGTTAGCTATTGGACATGGAGCGCAAATCTCAATCCAAGAAGACATGCAGACTATGGGATCAAATTTGATGATTGTACGCTCAGGAACTTCAACTTCCGGCGGTGCCAGAGGAGGAAGAGGCTCTCTGCCTACAATGAAAGCTGCCGATGGCGATGCTATTCAAGAAAAAATAGCAAAAGTTAAACTTGCAGCTCCGGTTTTGGAACAAGTTTCACAAATTGTATATGGTAATGCTAACTGGTCAACATCTACCACCGGAACCGATAACCGTTATTTTGAAATTAAGGACTGGGCTTTGAATTATGGGCGAAATTTTTCAGATAGTGATATTAAAAATGCCGCCAAAGTTACCATTTTAGGAAAAACCGTAGTTACAGAGCTGTTTGGTGATGTCGATCCGTTGGGTAAAACCGTGCGCATAAAGGGAATGCCTTTTACAGTAATAGGTGTTCTGCAAAAAAGAGGCGAAAACGGTATGGGAATGGATCAAGACGATGCCGTGTTTATCCCTATTACAACCGCACAGAAAAAAGTTATCGGCATTACTTTTCCTGACCAAGTAAGTATGATTATGTTGCAGGCCGTTGACGGAGAAGCAACCTATTCTTCACAAGACGATATAGCCCAATTGTTGCGACAGCGGCATAATCTGGGAACGAATAAAGAAAACGATTTTGTAATTATGAATCTGACCCAAATGCAGGAAATGATGGAAAGTTCAACCCAGATTTTGACTGTCCTGCTCGGCTCAATCGCCTCAATTTCGCTTTTGGTCGGAGGTATAGGTATTATGAACATTATGTTGGTATCAGTAACCGAAAGAACCCGGGAAATCGGTATAAGAATGGCAATCGGTGCCAAGGCTTGGGATATCAGATGGCAATTTTTGATGGAAGCAATCGTATTATCATTGATTGGTGGATTGGTAGGAATAGTTACAGGATTGATTGGAGTTGAGATTATGAAGCTGTTTACGACATTTACACTCAGAATTGCATGGGCATATGTGGTTATACCGTTTGTGTTCTCGGGTTTGGTAGGTGTTTTGTTTGGTTTTTATCCTGCCTATAAGGCATCTTTACTAAATCCGATAAATGCCTTGCGCTATGAGTAGATTATTCTTTCTCCGGTAAAGCATAATGTTTTTCAGCAGATTTTGTAATCAGTTCAAAATCTTCCAAAAACCAGCCCATATCTTCATCGCTTTCTTTTATCATTTGGTAAAAACGAGTGCGATAAGATAGTATTAGTGAGCTCTCGGCAACTTTAATATCGGTCAGCATAATATGCCCATCGGTCTTATGCATTCTAAATTCTACAAGATAGCTGTCCGTCTGTCCTTCTGGTTTTTTATAATTAATATTGGCACTGACAACTACCGCATTGCCATCAATCTGGCTGCCAGTAATGGTAAAAGAAATCCGATTATCAAATTGCAATGGAAAACCTTTGTAAAGACTCATGGCATAGCGTTTGAAAAGAGATTGATATTCTTTTTGCTGCTCCATAGTCATCTCACGCCAATATTTGCCGACAACAAATTTGGAAATGTAGTTTAAATCAATATAATTGATGAAAAGATTATCAAGTTTTTGATATTTGGTGGCTAAGTCTTTTTCTGAAAAAGCAGATAACAGATTATTACCCTGCTCTAAGGCAAAAGCTTCGGCCTCCGTAGTTGTGAGTTTCTGTGCTTGAACTTGGGGAGAAAACAGTAATAGTCCACAAAATAGAATAAAATATAAAAAACAGTTACTTTTCATAAAAAAATACCTTATATATTGAATATGATGTTGTCATTATAGCAGAGAATATAAAAAATGAAACTAAAATTGTGTTTGTTAAGCTTTTTATTGATTTTAACGACCGGTATTGTTGAGGCTGCAGATCCAGGACTGCGTTATATTAATACAAGAGGCATGGTACGTTGCGGTACACCCAACGATAACAAAATTTTTGCTTATAAAGATGATGACGGAGTTTGGCAAGGTATTAGCGTTGAAATGTGCCGCATTATTTCAACCGCAATTTTTGGTCGTAGTGACCGTATAAAAATGGTGCAGGTTCCAGAAGTTTTGGTTTCAAAAGCTTTGGCAACCAATAAAATAGATGTAATGATTGGCGGAATGTCATATTCGGCAACTCATGAAATTTCAAGCAAAGCGGCTCCGGTTGACATAATATATTATGACAGAATGGTGTTCTTATCTCGTGATACCGGAAAAGCCAAGTCCATGGAAGATTTCAAAGGTGAAAAAGTATGCATTGTCAAAGATCCTGATGATTTGAAAAGACTTATGGCTTACAGCGACCACTACAAATTGGATTTAGTTCCAGCTCCGTTTCAAACTGCCAGTAGCGCAAAGGCTAATTTTCTGTTGAAAAGATGTCGTTTGTTGACCGGAAATTATATGTTGTTACAAGATATTTTGCTTAATACTCCAGGTGGTCTTGATAATGTTGAGATGTTGCCGGAAACAATTGATGAAAGACCAGTTTATTTGTTTACATTAAAAAGCAATACAACTTTACGAATCGTACTTAAATGGATTATGAATGCTATGAAATTTGCCGAAGATGTCGGATTAACACAAGAAAATTACAGTATGAACTTGAGTTCAAATAATCCCGAAATACGAAACTTGCTTGGTATTGATGACAAGTTATGGAATCGTTTCAGGCTAGAGCCTAATTGGGTCCAGATTATGCTGAAAGAACGCGGAAATTATGGCGAGGTTTTTGAAAAAGTATTGGGAGAAAAATCTCGTTTCAAAATTAAACGCGGAAAAAATAATCTGCTCAAAAACGGCGGACTTATTACTTCTGAACCGTTCTTATAATTACTTTTTAGCAGATAAAACTATTTTTTCAATCTCTGACAGTGTCGTTGCAGGAGATTTGTTGAAGCTTACACTTGTGCTGTCAGGCATTGTACAAGATGCTGTTTCAGGATTATAAAGGCAAAATGGTGTAGAAAATTCAGTTCCATAGTGAGCCGTATCATCAATCTGAATATCTATGTTATTATCCTGACAATATTGGGCTTTGGCTTTGTTCCATAATTCATCCGGAACCTTAAAATTACCATTGTCAAAGTATTCTACCTGTCCGCAGCTGGCAAAATGATCCAACAGGGAAAAAATTTGAGTATATTGAATATGCCACGCATCTAAAAACTTTTTTTCAACCAAGAATGGACCGCCGGAAACAATAAAAATCTCGTGTCCTTTACTGATGGCAAGAGCCGTAAAATTACGGAAAAATGTCGGATTTGAAGTGATAACACCGTGAAAATCTATACCGATACGCAAATTAAAACTCCTCATCTTCATCTTGTCCAAACAATGAAGCAACAACCTCCTTAAGCGAGTTTGGGCTTAAAGCTGTCAAAGGATTGATATCTACAATGGGCTCCTCCGATGTGCCGGAAATCGTATAATTGGCAGCAAAAACCGTACCATCACGACCGACCAGTAAATTGCCGACCAACGGAATTTTACCAATCATAGTATTAAGTCCGTATGCAGGAGCAACAACTCCGTCGATATCTATAACATCACTCGACATATTATAGGCTCCGCTAAAAGATATTCCCAAAACATTACCATAAGTGTGCCCTTTGTTTACATATAATATGTCATTTTTGTATTTAAACGGAGCATCAAAATGTGAAAAAGTCATACCTTCACCGGTCAATAAATCAACCATGCCAGTAAATGATGCAACGGTTAAAAGTTTAGCAAGAACCGGGGTATTATGAAGACTAAAATCACGTATCTTGGCGTGCCCTATCAACATTTTATCAACACCACGTTTGGCCTCAATCTTAAGATTGCCGCCATGCATATCGTTATATATACGTAAAAAGCGTAGGGTATTTCCGGCAGAATTACTATTGATACTAAGGTAGTATTCTTTATTGGGTTTTGGTTCATAATCAACCTTAAGCATCATATTTTTATTGTAATCATAATTACCAATCAAATGAACTTCATGAATGCCTACGCCGTGTACGAGTTTTGCTGTTCCAGCAAAATTGGTAACTGCCACATCAGGATTGCTCCACAGGCTATTAACTGCAATGTTGAGTTCTATGTTAGGAGTTTCCTCCCAATTACTTTGAGAAGATTGTTCTTTGTTGCTATTTGATGATGAGCGACGTTCAAAAAACTCTGATAAATCGTAACTATTTCCTGAAATATTGATTATGTATTTAGGAGTTTTGCCATAGGACAAGTCTATTTTGGCCTGAGCCATGGTTTTGGGACCATGAATTTTGCTGATGTTGATTAATACAGGACGATTTTGCCCATCAAAATCAGCACGACCGATAATCTCAAAATCAGGTTTATTCAAGGTAAATGATGTTATGGATGATACTTTTTTGTTTCTGACCGCCAAATTGGCTTTTAATTCTCCTTTCTGGTCTTGTGGTTTTACAAAACCCAGAAAGCTGTAGTCCAAAGCCGCGTGTTGCAGGTTTGCAGATACATCAATATTATATCCGTTCTGTACAGGTTGAGCTATTGCTTCTATATCTATATATCCGTCTATATAAGGTTTGCTTAAAATACTTACATCAACACCGAGCTTTTTAAGAAGGACTTCATCTCCCCTAAATTTGGCACGATACCGGCTGGTATTTTCTTTATCAGGATTAAACTTTTCATTCCACGATATGTTGATTGGGATGTTATCAAAATTCGCATCACCATCAACTTTTAGCTCTTTATTGTTAACAAAAAGCTTTAATTCGTCAGCTTTAACAATTTTATCGTCCGCAATTCCAGACATCTCAACATCATGGAGGGTTGAGTTAACTGTAACCTTTACATCGTCATATCCAATGTCTTTTTTGAGTTCAAAATCAAGTGAAAGCTCTGTATCTGCAGTACCTTTCATGGTATCAGGTTTGAGCCCAAGCTGTGATGTAAAATTAAGCGGGGGGTGATCAATAAGTTTCAAGGCATCAACAATAGAGGAGTTTGACAGTAACTTTATTGTAATATAATTGTTATATTTATCTAAATCATAAATTCTAACCATACCGGAATCAAGTAATATACCGTCTGACTTTGCTTTATCAAGAGTTATTGTAATGCTATTGGAATCGACCTTAAAATCACCATATACGTTTGTAACCATAGGCATTGTATTGATGTAACGGACGTTAGAATCTTCAATATATGCTCCACCGCTTAATTTGGTAAGATCAATTTTTTTACTCTTAGAATTATAACCGAAATCAAATTCAAAATGAGCATTCTTAGCATCTCCGCCAAAGAGGCTGTCTTTGCACCACTCCCATGCTTCAGGTGCAATATAACGGGGCCAGTATATATATAAGTCGTTTAATTTCAAGGCCTTGATATCTGCCGTAAATTTCATCTTTAGTGCTTTTAGTGATGATTTGAGCAACATTTTTCCTAAACCTGTTGCCGTAAAACCAATTTTGACCTTTTGTTCACCGAGATTAAAGTCTGCATCTTTAATTTCAATATTATCAAGTCCGCCATTAATTTTGCCATCTAAAATAAAAGATGAAATGTTGTATTTTGACTGGTTATCTTCGGCTGAAAAGATAATATTGCCCTGACCTCCTTCAAATTGGAAGTTAATCTCTTTAATAGCCTTCTCAACGGCATGAATCAAGTCCTCACGACCTGATTTAAACTCGTTAAAGTCAACGACGGTAGAAATTTTACCACTGACCGGAACATTGATTTGATATAATTTTGCACGGGTTTCTTCATCAACATAATTATCAATAACAGTAGAAGGGACGAGATCACTAAAGTAAGCTTGAACCGCAAGTTTGTTGTCTGTAGCACGATAGCCGGCATCAACCCCGGCCGAAATAGGAGTATCATTTATATTAATCAATGCGCTGACATCCGTAGATATATCACTCAAACCTCGATTTAGGCGGTAATTCAAATCCGATAACACCCATTTGCGACCAAGATCAACCTCATGAAATTCGACTTCTCCTCCAGAAATCGTAATATTGTTTATATAACTTTCGGGGTAAGTGTTATCATTAGAGTTGAATTTTTCTAAAAAGTCTTCAAATAGTGTAACATAATAGTCAAGTTTTTTCTCGGTAACGTCAGAAGCCTTATCTTGTTTTTTGAGGCCATAAGTTGTAAATATGTATACCGAAGGATTTTCAAGCTCAATTGAAGATGGAGCAACAATACCTTGCAACAAAGCTTTGATGCTAAATGATACCGCAACTCGCGGAGCAGAAAATTTAACTGAGTCATCTTTGCTTTTGTAAATAACTTTGTTAGCAATAATTTTTATAGGTTTGACGGAACGAACAAGTTCTATATTAACCCCTTCAAGTGAAACTTCGGTAGTTTCAGAATTATGACTGAGAGCTGCTATTATATATGGTTTTAAAAATGGTGCTGAGATAGGACCACGGTATAATTGCCATAAAAACAGCAAGAAAACAACCAGCAACGCCAGCATCGTATAATTAAAAATCTTATGGGCAAGGTAGAGCCTGTTTGAAACTTTTTTCATTTATTTTGCCACCTTATCTGCCAAAGCTGCTTCCAAAAATAAATCTATATCACCGTCAAGTACCGATTTAACATCAGAGGTTTCAACTTCTGTACGAAGATCTTTGACCATTTTATATGGTTGCAATACATAGGAGCGGATTTGATACCCCCAACCATTATCACCTTGAGCATCCCATTGGCCTTTTTCTGCATCTTCACGTTTTTTGACTTCGATTTCATATAAACGTGCTCGTAACATATTCCATGCTGCTTCCCGATTTTGAAATTGTGAACGCTGATTTTGACATTGAACAACTATGCCTGTTGGTAAGTGGGTTATACGTACAGCGGAATCTGTTTTGTTTATGTGTTGACCACCGGCACCGGAAGAACGGTAGGTATCTATACGACAATCAGATTCATTTATTTCAATATTAATTTTATCATCAATATCTGGGTATACTCCGACAGAAGCAAAACTTGTATGACGGCGAGCATTACTATCAAACGGAGAAATTCTAACCAGACGATGAACCCCGCTCTCAGATTTGAGCCAACCATAAGCATTGTGACCGATAATTTTAATTGTCGCCGATTTCAGACCGGCAACATCACCTTCAGATTCTTCAATATATTCAACTTTGTATTGATGTGCATCTGCCCAACGAGTGTACATACGCAGTAACATTTCAGCCCAATCTTGAGCTTCAGTTCCTCCGCTTCCGGAATGAACTTCTAAAAAAGCATTATTACTATCGGCTTCACCACATAACAAGGCCTCAAGTTCTCCTCGACGACTTTTGGCTTTTAATGTTTCCATTTGCGAAATTATTTCAGCAATAAGTTCTTGATTATTTTCTGCCTCTGCAAGCTTGCAAAGTTCAACCAAATCTGAACGCGATTTATCCAAATCATTGATAATGTTGATATCCGCCTCAAGTTTGTTTTTTTCACTAAGCAAACTCTGCGCTTTAGTTGCATCGTTCCAAAGAGAGGAATCTGAAGTCAGATCGTTTAATTCATCAAGTCGTATAACAGCGTTATCATAGTCAAAGAGACCTCCTCAGCAGACTGATAGACTGCTTGATTTGTTCATTTAAATTGAAAACTTCTGCTTGCATTATATTTGCCCTTAATATTGACTGCCGAGTTGGAAATTTTCCTGTTCAATGCCATTTTTGTAGCCACCGGAATCATCAGAATTGCCACCAATTACACGTTGAGCCGCGTTTGAGAAATTGAATTCAGGTTTTAATGCTTCCATAATAACAACTTTATCGCTCGGTTGTGCCGGATTACCGGTTTCATAATTAACTCTGACTAGTTTTATACCTGCAGGGATGCGAAAGGCTGTGTCCGGTTGACCTTTGAGTGCTTCTTCCATAAAATTGTAGAAAATAGGAAGTGCTACGCTAGCTCCCGTTTCAACTCGTCCAAGCGAGCGAGGCTCATCAAATCCGACATAAGTTCCGACCACCAAATCAGGTGAAAAGCCTACAAACCAACCTTCTTTGTTATCATTAGTAGTACCGGTCTTACCTGCAAGATGACGTCCTAAACCTCGTAAACGGGCACCTGTTCCACGAATAGCTACACCTTCAAGAATTGATGTCATTTGGTAGGCCGAGAGGCTATCAATAACTTGTTCTCGCGGATCAGAAAGTTGAGGTACATCAGGTGATGTCCATTTATCATAGTTACAATCATCACACTTACGAGTATCGTGTTTCAGAATAGTATTTCCGTACCTATCTTGTACTTGCTCGATAAAATAAGGTCTGACCTTTTTGCCACCATTGACAATGATTGCATATGCTGAGGCTAAATCAACAAGTTGAGTTTCTCCTGCACCTAAAGACATTGACAATAGTTTTGGTAAATTTTTATTGATGCCGACTTTGGCAGCAAAAGCTGCGACTTTATCCATACCGACATCCTGGGCAAGACGAACCGTCATCAGGTTTCTTGATTTTTCGATACCTGCACGCAATGTCATTAAACCATAAAACTTTTTAGAATAGTTTTCAGGTTTCCATTTTGGAAGTCCCGGACCTTGGTCAAGCACAAAAGGAGCATCTAAAATTAAGTCTGTCGGAGAATAGCCGTTTTCTAAAGCAGTTAAATAAACAAACGGCTTAAATGCAGAGCCGGTTTGACGCTTGGCTTGAGTTGCACGATTGAACTGCGAGCGACCAAAAGCATAACCTCCAACTACGGCCAATACCTTGCCTGTATGCGGATCAATAGCTATAAGACCACCATCGACATTAGGTTCTTGTCGCAAATAATATGAATGTTCCGGCAATTTTTGTTTGGTAATCTTTTCATCATTTACAGCTTCGACAATAATAACATCGCCGACTTTTAAAACTTCACCGGCTTTGGTAGGAGTATCTCCGATACGTTGATCTGGCAAAGTCTTATGAGCCCATTTTAACAATGCCATCGGAATAACACCTTTGGTTCCATCTGATGTTTTGATTGTGGCTTCCTGGTCGGTAACATCAAGCACCAAGGCTTTTTGCCATCCTTTATTCAAATATGTAGGAAGCTGTATCTCTTCAAATGCTTTGGCATCGTCAGGATTAATATTGCTGATCGGACCTCTCCATCCGTGACGAATATCATAATTTTCGATTTCAGCACGAAATACTTTGGTTGCTATATTTTGCAAACGAGGATCAAGAGTTGTACGAACAATAAGTCCTCCCTCGTTTAAGTCTTCAGCTCCAAAACGGCTTTGAATTTCACGGCGAACTTCTTCACTGAAATATTCTGCATTGCTTACATAATTGTCCGAACGTTCAATAACTTTCAAAGGACGGCTCTGGGCTTCAGCCAAAGTAATATCATCAATGTATTTTTCTTCATTCATACGAGTAAGAACCCAGTTACGTCTGGCAACAGCAGCGTCATAATGACGGTGAGGATTGTAATTATTCGGGCCTTTAGGAAGAGCTGCAAGATAAGCAATTTCTTCAATTGAAAGTTTATCAAGTGGTTTACCAAAGTAATTGAGGGCTGCGGCAGCAACGCCATAAGAACGATTACCAAGATAAATTTCGTTCAAATAAAGTTCGAGAATATGATCTTTGGTAAAGGCCTTTTCAATGCGACGAGAAATAATTGCTTCTTTAAGTTTGCGAACATATGATACTTCCGAATTCAGCAGAAAGTTTTTAGCAACCTGTTGAGTAATGGTAGATGCTCCGGCCGGACGACGACCGCTACCAAGGTTTTTCAAATTGCCCAAAACTGCACGAACAATACCAAAATAGTCAATGCCGGAGTGGCTATAAAAGTTTTTGTCTTCAGCTGCAATAAAAGCGTTTTTTACCATGTCGGGAATCTTTTCGATTGGCATAAACAACCTTTGTTCTGTTGCATATTCCATCATTAACTGACCATCTCCGGCAAAAAGGCGGGTAGTTACAGGTGGTTCATATTTCTCAAGTTGGTGATAATCAGGTAAATTGTGGTTAATGCGCAACAACACAACCATAAGCAGAATCAGCCCAACAACCGCAAAGAAAAAGCAGGCACTGAGCAATGATGATAAAGTTCTAAGCATTTTTTCGTCCGTTAATTACAAATTCTTGATTAAATTAGCAGTTTTTCACTTTGCATACAACTATTTTTTTTAAGTTTAAAACAAAGACTTGTGTTTCATATCTTCAAAATAGCGATTAACCGCTTTTACTGCTGATGTTGCAAGCTTGCGACGATAATTTTCTTGGCGCAACAATCTTTCTTCGTTTTTATTTGATAGATATCCCATTTCTAAGAGGACTGATGGCACATCAGGAGCTTTGAGAACGGCAAAGCCGGCGAATCTGTGTGTATTACTAATTAACTGGACAGATTTGCGCATTTCAAGCTCAATACAACGAGCAAATTCTGACGAACGATTGCGAGTTTCACGTTGAGCAAGACTAATCAGCACATCATTAACCTCTTTTGACTGTTCAAACATATTGACACCGGCAATTATATCGACCTTGTTTTCACGTTCGGCCAGGGCTTCGGCCTCTTTATCCGATGCTGTTTCCGAAAGAGTATAAACCGATAGTCCCTTGGCATTGCGGTTTTGGGCGCTATCTGCATGCAATGAAATAAATAAATCTGCATTGTGTTTGCGAGCAATTTTGAAGCGATCACGCAGAGGAATGAAAATATCAGTACTGCGTGTCAAATATACATCATATTTATTTTCTTTATCTAAAAGGCGCTTAAACTCTTTGGCAGCCGCTAAAGTGATTGTTTTTTCGTAAACGCCGGAATATCCTATTGCTCCGGGGTCATGTCCACCATGACCGGCATCAATAACAATGACTTTCCTCTCTCTGGAATTATTATTAGCTCTTATCGGTGTATTATCCTGAGAAGCTTTTGTTTTTGCTCCATTGCTGACAGCGTGATTTAAACCAACTTTTGAGGCAAAGTCACGTTCAGATGCAACATTGACGTCTATTGCCAAACGCCAATTAAAATTTGACTGCGGTGAGAGCATAAAAACTTTTTTAATTACAACCGGCTTTTGGAGGTCAAAAACTATGCGTTTTTTAGAGCTATCTACTGAACCGACTCGAACACCTCCGACTAAATTACTCTTGTCTTTGACCTTTTCTATTGAACGGGCAACGTTCATGCCTTCAACATCAACAACAAGCCTTTTCGGATTGTCCAGCAAAAAAACATTATAATGAAAATCTGATGTTGCATCAAAAACTACACGGACACTACCAACCCCTTGCCCAATACGTAGGTTGGCAATCTCGCCGGCAAAAGCCGGCAAGGCCCAAACACAACTAAATATGGCAAAAAAAGCCATTTTACAATATGTTAAGATCAGTTTTTTCATTTGTACACAGTTTCGATTTTGTGTATTGTATCAAATAGTTATTACCAAGATATTAAAACATTGCAAAATGTTATTTTGTTAATTGTGAAAAACCTGTTGTAATTTTTATAAGCTTGTTATATTTTATTGTCGTTGAGTTTGTTTTGATCGGTTCTGCACCGAACAAAGATATATGGGATTACATGATGCAGAGTTCCGGTCACCGCCGTTTTCATAGCGAAAGTCGTGCTTGGCAGACTTAATAGTGGAGAGGTTTTGCCTCGGAGAGAATTTTTGATTTTTTTGAACAATAAATAACCAAACAATAATAGTGTTCAAAAAGGAATAGTATTTGAATTGATATGACACGATTGGTGTCAGATTGTGTGTGCAGTGTTTGTACCTGCCTTTCAAAATACGAAAGAGAATCCGTCTCTTTAAATCCTAGTTCAATTTTCTTTCCGTGGAGTTTTGCGCAAGAGTTGCGCTGATTATGGAGTTTTTATGACAAAGAGAATGTTAATTGATGATACCCAGCCAGAAGAAACCAGAGTGGTTGTGGTGAACGGAAATAAAATTGAAGATGTTGAATTTGAATCGACTTTCAGACGTCAAATTAAGGGCAACATCTATTTAGCAAAAATTATGCGTATTGAACCATCTTTACAAGCCGCGTTTGTTGATTATGGCGGTAACAAACATGGTTTTTTGGCTTTTGGTGAGATTCACCCTGATTACTACAATGTTTCTCCAGAAGTGATGGCTCAATACGAAAAAGAAGTCGATGAAATAATCGAAAATAAAAAGCAAATGATTAAAGAGCGTGAGGCCGAAAGAGCAAGAATTCGTGAGGAGAAAGCTCTCAAACGCGCCCAAAGGCTTGCTGAAGAAGCTGCTAAAGCTGCCGAAGAAGCAGAAATGCAAGCTCAGATACAACAAGATGCTACAAATGTTGCTGAAAATAAAGAACAAGAAGTTGTAAGTTCTGTTGATTGGCCTGTATCAGAGGAAAATAAGATTGATAATGTAACGGAAAATGTTGCAGCTGAAGAGGAAAAGGTTGTTGGTCGTAATCCTCGTCGCGGACGTCGCCCAAAAGCCGAGGTAGAAAAAATTGAAAATACTGAAGAACAACCTCAAAGCAATAGTGTACAAGCACCAATCGATAATACTGCAGAATTAAGCAATAACGAAATTGAAGTAACCGAAGTTGTTGATGAGCCCGATGAACAAAAAGCAAAAAGAAAATATCGCGGACGTAAGGTTAGAACATCAACAGATGCAGAAGGTATAGAAGAAGAAAAAATTTCACAAGAAATTGTTGAAAATTCTGAGGAAGAATCGGTTGAAAAAGCTATTGAAGTTTCTGATGAAAAAGAAGAAATAACCAATGAAAATAACAACAATATTACCGATGATGATATTCCAGATGATGATGACGATGACGGAGAATATGACTTTGAAGCGCAGAGAAAATTGATTTTGATGCGTAAATTGTTCCACAACAGCACCATTCAAGATGTTTTGAAAGAAGGACAAATTCTGTTGGTTCAGGTTGTCAAAGAAGAACGCGGCAACAAAGGTGCAGCGCTGACAACTTATTTGTCATTGGCCGGCAGATATTGCGTTTTGATGCCAAATCGTATTAAAAGCGGCGGCGTATCAAGAAAAATTACCAATGCTCAAGATCGCAAACGTTTGAAAGGTATTATCAGAGAACTGCCGATGTCAAACGATATGTCGCTGATTGTACGCACCGCCGGCGAAGAAAAGACAAAGGCTGATATAACCCGCGACTATAACTATCTGATCCGAACATGGAATCAGATTCGTCTTGATGCGTTGAAAAATAAGGCTCCGACATTAATCTATGAAGAAGGAAATTTAATAAAACGCGCACTCCGCGATATGTTTACCAAAGAGATATCGGAAATTATCGTTGACGGAGATGAAGCTTATAAAACTGCACGCAGTTTTATGCGTATTTTGTCACCGCATAATATGAAAAAGCTGAAATCATGCAAAGCCGATGATGTTCCGTTGTTCCAGCGTTTTCAGGTTGAGAGTCAGCTTGATAAGTTGCATGATCCGAACGTTCCGTTGGAATCAGGCGGATATTTGGTAATTAATCCGACCGAGGCGTTGGTTTCAATAGATGTTAACTCCGGTCGTGCCACTAAAGAACGTGATTTGGAAGAAACTGCATTAAAAACCAATTTGGAAGCTGCAGATGAAATTGCCAAACAGTTGAGAATGAGAAATTTGGCCGGGTTGGTGGTTATTGACTTTATTGATATGGACGAGCCAAAAAACAATCAAGCAATTGAAAAGCGCATGAAAGAAGCGATGAAAAACGACCGAGCTCGTGTTCAAATCAGTAAAATGAGCTGTTTCGGGTTGTTGGAAATTTCGCGTCAGAGAATGCATTCTTCGTTTTTGGAAAGCAATTATCAAACCTGCCCATTCTGTCGTGGCAGAGGCATTATCCGTACAGTTGAGTCTGGAGCGATGTCGATTTTGCGCATAATTGAAGAAGAAGGTACCAAAGCTCGTTCATCAAGCATAAATGTATTTGTGCCGGCGGATTATGCCGTATATCTGCTCAACCAGAAACGTCAGGCAATTTGTGACATTGAGCAACGCTACAATATGGCTGTGATTATCAGCGCCGATAACAACATCAAAAATATTGCCGAATATAGGATTGAACGCGTAAAAGCCGTAAAGACCGAAGAGCCTAAACCGGCACCGTTACAATCTTATGATGAACCGGTTGAAGAAGAGGAAGAAAAAATCGAAAATCCTATAACCGAAGCAGAAGAAACAGACGAACCTCAATATCGTCGCCGCAGAGAAAGATATGGCAGACGCAATCGTTTTGATCGCCGTCGTCGCCGTGATCGCAGAAATGATTATGCTCAACAGGCAGAAGAAAAAATGCCTGCGGAGAATAACAATAACGCGCCGGAAACTGAAGAAAAATCCGAAACAAGAAAGGTTGCTTGGTGGAAAAAGCTCATAAACGGATAAACCGATTTTTAATATCAACGCTGGCGGCGGCAATGTGTTTTGCCGCCCTGCCCGCTTGGGCTTTATCTTTGATTTCTGATGAGGAAACCGAAGTCTTTTTACATCAGACCTTAAAACCGATTTTTCAGGCCTCGGGAACCACTTTTAACCCTCGAAATATATATATTGTAAACGACAAGGCGCTTAATGCTTTTGTGGCTGACGGAAACAATATGTTTGTAACCGTAGGAACATTGATGAATGCTGACAGCCAAAATGAAATCAGTGGCGTACTGGCGCACGAAACAGGGCATATTGAGGGCGGACATTTGTTGCGCCACAAAATTCAGGCGCGAGAAGTACAAAGAGTGAGCCTGGCCTCAATGTTGCTTGGCGGAGCGGCCGGAATTGCCGCGGGAAGGCCGGATATCAGTATTGCGGCAATTTTAGGTTCTCAAGGTTCGGCAATGAGCAATATGTTGTCTTATCAAGTCAGCGAAGAGCGCAGTGCCGATGAAGCTGCAATAAAATTGTTGAGGCGCATAAATCAATCTCCGGCCGGGATGTTGAACTTTATGAAAAAAATTCAGAGAAACAACACTTTGCAAGGGATTGAGGAAACCAGCTATTGTCGCACTCACCCGGTTACATCAGAGAGAATCGCCTTTTTGGAAAAAGCAACCAAAGATTCAAATGCACCGACAAGAGGGACTGAAGAAAGCACCTTTGCCAGAGTTAAGGCAAAAATCTATGCTTATATTGAAGAGCCGAAAAACACTTTTATCAGATATCCGGAAAGTGATGTTTCTCTGCCCGCAAGGTATGCGCGGACAATAGCTTATTTTAAACAGATGAAAATGCCTCAAGCTACGGCTTTGGTTGACGGATTGATTCAAGAAGAGCCGCAAAACCCTTATTTTTACGAATTAAAAGGGCAAATGGCAATGGAAACCGGCAATGTTCGTGAAGCAGTAAATATTTATCAAAAAGCTTTAAGTCTGCGCCCTAATTCGGCACTATTTAAGCTGAATTTGGCACAAGCAATGCTGGAGAACTCTCCAAATCCGGCGGAACAGCAACAAATTGTTGATATGTTAAATCAAGTTTTGATATATAACCCTGACAGCTATGCATGGATTTTGCTGTCGCGAGCTTATGGTTTGCAACAAAATGCCGCCGGGTATAACTATGCCGCCGCTGAGTATAGTTTGCAAATGCATGACATAAAGTTGGCCAAACAGCAGGCTGAACAAGCATTAAAATCTAATCCTTCTTCATCATTGCGCCTAAAATTGGACGATTTGATGATGCGTATTAAAGACGAAGAAAAAGAGATGAATAAGATAATATAAATTAAACGTGGCTTGATGATATTTTAAGGAACAAACACGGTTTCTTTAGGAATAGTCGAGACATCTAAATTAAAAATCCCTGGACGTTTTCTAGCAAAAACGAGGAATGACAATTAGTAAGAGCAAAAATGAGGAATGACCTGTAGTTCTTCATCGGATTTTTTGTTGACTTTTTGTCAAAAAGTATTAGCATGCAATAAAATTAATTATTAACTATAAATTATTTCGTATGATAACTTTTATCAAAAAGCATTGGTTGGCATTACTGGGGATTATTGTTATCCTTGTCAGCCTGGTAGTTTCTTTTTTGTTAACACTGCGTCAAGGTGGTGTCTGCGCTTTAGTGGGACTGTTATTGGTTCTTGCTGATCTACTGATTAATAACGATGATAAAGTAAAAATTCCAACTTCGCAATCAACTCTGAATGATACGTTTGACAGTGGCGATGATGGTCTTAACTTGGGTGCTTATTATCGTGGTCTTATAGTTGTTATTGCTGCTATATACGTACTTATCACATTTGTTGAACTGATGAGAATAGCATTAACGCAATAAATAACTGTGCGATTGAAACTTAAACGATAAATTCCGTCGGGCGTAGGCTCGGCGGAATTTGCGTTTTTAAAATATACTGTCATGCCTCGATTTTGCCCGCCAAAATCGTCAGGGCATCTACCGTGTTTTTTTAAAAAAATTTGAAGATCCCTGGACGTTTTCTGGCGAAAACGAGGGATGACTTGTTAGAAAAAATTGAAGATTGATTGGCCTCAAAGATTTATCTTTGGAGGCGACTGTTCACGCTGAGAATTTCTTTGACTTTTTGTCAAAAAGGTGCTATAGTGTTGTAAAATCAATTATTAAATCGAATTTTTATGAAGAAATGTATTAAATTTTTGAAAAAGCATTGGTTGGCATTACTGGGGATTATTATTATCCTTGTCGGGAGGGCATTTTCTGTTATGTCATGCTTGCATCTTGGCGCCGTCACCGTTGTTATCGGATTGGCAATTCTTCTTATTGATTTGCTTATTCATAATGATGATGAAAGATCTGTTGGTTCGCGAAAAGGCACTTATCTGTACACATGGCTTATTGTGGCAGTTACGGCTGTTGTCGTGTGGCTTTGTTTACCGTTATTGCCCTTGCCTGAGCTGCAACCTAGTGTGTCTATATCACAATCAACGATGACAATAATAGGTAATATCATATTTGCATCGTTTTTTGGTTTCTTCGTGCTCCGGTTTCTTTGGAATGTAGCGGAAGAAGAAGTGGCTAAGTATAATAGTGATTACACTGGCATTATTTGGACGGTAGTTGCATTTTGTCTTCTTGGCTATATCTTTTCAGAATTAAGTAAATTGCTATAATTAAGAACTTAAAAAACAAATTCCGTCGGGTGTGAGCTCGGCGGAATTTGCGTTTTAAAAAATTAATTAAGCTTTTTGATGATATTTGCAGCAATGCTAAGGTATGCCCTGGCAAACTCGCCATCGGGTTCGGCTTCAACAATCGGGGTGCCGGCATCAGCTTGGCTGCGGATTTTGATATTGAGCGGAACTGCCCCCAGGAAATCAACGCCGATTTTAGCCGCTGTGTCCTCGGCTCCGTGTTCACCGAAAATATATTCTTTATGACCGCATTTTTCACAGATGTGATAGCTCATGTTTTCAACAATGCCCAAAATCGGAACGTTTACCGCTTTGAACATATTTACCCCCTTGACGGCATCAATAAGAGCTATGTCCTGCGGAGTAGAAATAATAACCGCACCGTTGATATGAACCTGCTGCGACAAAGTAATTTGAATGTCACCGGTGCCGGGAGGCATATCAATAACCATAACATCAATATTGTCCCAATTGACATCAGACAATAGTTGTTGTAAAGCCCCGCAGGCTTTGGGACCGCGCCAAATCAACGGAGTATTACGGTCTATCAATGTGCCGATTGACATGGTCTGCAAGCCCATGACTTCAAAAGGCTCAAAGGTTTTGCCGTCTTTGGAGATTGGCGTTAATCCTTCATAATTGAGCATGGTCGGAACTGACGGACCGTAAATATCGGCATCAAACAGAGCAACATTCTGCCCCAGCCGCTTGAGTGCAAGTGCAATATTGACGGCTGTTGTCGATTTGCCGACACCGCCTTTACCCGAGGCAACGGCAATAATCTTCTTTACACCGCGTATTTTCCAATGATGGTCATTTTCATCATCTTTTATTGCGGTAAAAACAATTGAGGCTTTAGAAATCCCCTCCAGCTGAAGAAGCTCTTGTTTTAGGGAATTGGCTTTGTCTTGATTTTCAGGGGTATTAACCAATGTTACAATGGCGCGACCATTAAAAATATTTATACTATCAATGTTCTCCTGACTAAAATATTTGAGTACAAAAGATTTGATTTCCTCTGTTTCCGCCATATTTTTGCTCTCCTGTTGATATGTGAAATCCTTAAATTGTCTTTAGAATGTTTATATTATATATTTGGGTAAATGCAACAAAATAAACTGTGAATGAGGTAAAATATGGCAAACACCAAAAGTCCTTGGGACGATGATGATCCCGAAACACCTTGGAATGACAATAAAGGTGAAAAAGTTATAAAATTCAAAAAAATCTCAAAACCAAAAACACCAAAAATCAATATAAGCCCGATGATGTGGGTGATTATTGTTGTGGTTTTGTGGGCACTAACCGGATTTTATCAGGTACAAACCAATGAAAACGGCGTGGTTTTGCGTTTTGGAAAATACGTCGACACCACCGAGCCGGGTTTGCATTATCACCTGCCCTACCCGATTGAGGAAGTTTATAAGGTCAGCATGACCCAGGAACGCAGTATCAATTTGGGGGTAAATGACGGATCATACAACCGTAACTATCGCGATAATGCATTTACGGAAACTCATATGCTGACCGGTGATGAAAATATTGTCGACATTAACCTCACAATCGTTTGGCGTATTAAAAATGCTAAGGACTTTTTGTTCAATATGCGTGAGCCAGAACAGACCGTTCGGGTTGCTGCACAATCAGTTTTGCGCGAAATTGTAGGACAATCACAAATGATGCCGATTATTTCCGGCGACCGTGGTAAAGTTGAAGATGATACCAAAGCTGAACTGCAAAGAGTCTTGGATGATTTTGGATCGGGTGTTGAGATTGTGCGTGTAAAATTGCAAAAAGCTGATCCTCCACAACAGGTGGTTGATGCTTTCAACGAAGTGCAACGCGCCAAAGCCGATAAAGAACGTTTCAAAAATGAGGCCGAAGCATATAGAAACGAAGTTGTACCTAATGCCAGGGGTCAGGCTTCGCAAATTTTGCAAAGTGCCGAGGCTTATAACCAGGCTGTTGTAAACAAGGCTACCGGTGAGGCTGATCGTTTTAATTCGGTATACAAGGCTTATCAAAAGGGAAAAGATGTTACTGTACGCAGGTTGTATCTTGAAACTATGGAAGAAGTTTTGAAAAAATCTGACCGAATTATCATCGATCCATCAGCCAAGGGATCTAATGTATTGCCGGTGTTACCGCTAAACACTGTTAAATAGGAGATAAAATAATGAAAGATAAAATGAAAATTTTCTGGGGCGGTATTGTACTGATAGTTGTATTTTTGATTGGGACCAGCGTGTATATCGTCAATCAGGCTGAACAGGCAATTGTTCTGCAATTCGGGCGTCCGGTTCGTTTGGTACAGGATCCGGGGTTAAAGATGAAAATTCCGTTTATTCAAAATGTGATTTTTTATGATAAAAGATTGCTTAACCTTGATCCTCCGGCACAAGAAGTAGTGTTGAACGATAAAAAACGTTTGGATGTTGATAGCTTTACACGTTATCAGATTGTCGATCCGATTAAGTTTTATAAAACCGTACGTACCGAACAGCAGGCTCAAAGCAAGTTAGCTGAAATTGTTAATTCATCAGTACGTAAAATTTTGGGACGTATTACGTTGCAAGAATTACTTTCGGAAAAACGTACTAAAATTATGAACGATATTAGTAGTGCAGTTAAAATCGATGCTACTCAAATCGGAGTTAGTGTGGCTGATGTACGTATAAGAAGAGCCGATTTGCCATTAGAGGTCTTGCAGGCAATCAATGCTCGTATGAAAACAGAACGAGAAAGAGAAGCAAAGGAGTTCCGCGCTCAAGGTAGCCAAGAAGCTCAAAAAATCAAAGCCAGCGCTGATAAGGAAAAAACAATTATTCTGGCTGATGCTGAAAAACAGGCACAGATTATCCGTGGTCAAGGCGATGAAAAAGCCATCGAAATCTGGAACAATGCCGCAGGAAAAGATATTGAGTTCTTTAACTTCTATCGTTCACTTGAGGCGTATAAAAACTCACTTACCGATGGAAAGTCTTCAATGGTATTGTCACCGGATAGTGAATTCTTTCATTTCTTTAGAAAGGCTATGAAGTAAAATGCTCAAAAAAATTGGTTATATTGTAGGAATTGCTTTATTAGTGTCAGGAAATAATGCCAGAGCGCAAAACGGTTTTCCTTCTTTTGCGGATTTGGCAGAAAGACTGTTACCGACAGTAGTCAATATTTCGACACTGCAAAAAAGTGAAAAAATTGATGTCGCCCTACCCGATGATGCAGACGGAGAAACAGCTGCTGCGCAGATTGATGAGAACGGTACTACCGAGTTCAGGCAGGCGTTGGGATCAGGCTTTATCATTGATGAGCAAGGGTATATTATAACCAACTATCACGTGATTGAAAATGCCAGTTCAATTAACGTCGTGCTATTTGATAACACCGAAGTTGAGGCAGATATCATCGGCGGAGATGAAAAAACCGATCTGGCTCTAATAAAAATTGAACCACCATTTGAATTAAGTAAGGCTGTGTTTGGAAATTCAGATGAGCTTAGGATTGGAGACTGGGTATTATCAATCGGCAATCCTTTCGGGTTGGGTGGAAGTGTCAGTGCCGGTATTGTTTCGGCAAAATCACGAGATATTGCCGCCGGTCCTTATGATAACTTTATTCAAACAGATGCTTCCATAAACCAAGGAAGTTCCGGGGGGCCAATGTTTAATATGAAAGGGGAAGTAATAGGTATTAATACCGCGTTGTTCTCTACTACAGGAAACAGTATGGGCGTAGGGTTCGCTATTCCAATTAATACTGCAGGCTGGATTATCAGTCAGTTGGAGCAAACCGGAAAGGTAAAGCGCGGTTGGATTGGAATAAAAATTCAGGCGAATAATCATGAAACGGCTGAATCAATGAACTTGAAAGATAAACAAGGGGTGATTGTGTCGGCCGTTACTGAAAACAGCCCGGCGGCAAAAGCTGGAGTTACGGTCGGAGATGTAATTTTAAATTTGGGTGAAACTGAAATCAGTCGCTCAAAAGATTTTTCGCGCATGGTAGCAGAGAGCCCAATAGGAAAAGATATATCTCTTTTAATTTGGCGTAACGGCGAAGTAATGACTATTGATGTTAAAGTTGAGGAAATGCCTGCAGCCCCCGATATCAGTAAACCGACAATGCCGACACAAATGCAGGATAATGACCGCTTACTGTATGAAATAGGTATTAAGCTTGAGGAAATTACACCGGAATTGTTAAAAGCTTTCGGGCTGTCTCCGGTTACAATGGGACTGGTTGTTACTAATGTTGAAGCTAATTCGGATGCCGCTGCACAAGGTGTTAAAAAAGGTGATGTTGTTCTGAAAATTGATAAAAAGGACGTTATGACTACCGAGGCAGCATTAGGATACATTAAAGAGGCTCATCAAGAAAACAACCGCCCGGTTATGTTGATGTTACAAAATCAGGACCAGGGAACTATCTCGGCCGTATCTGTAAAGCTTAAAAAACATGAGTAGAGTTGACTTTTATCATCTGCAGAGTAAAAAACTCGAGGACGTTTTACCTAAACTACTCGAAAAGGCTTATGGTACAGGAAAACGAGTTGTTGTTCGCGTTGGAAACGAGGAACGCGTGGAGTTTTTGAACAGCTGGCTATGGAGTTATGAAGATCAGTCTTTTTTACCCCATGGTAGCAAAAAAGACGGCGTTGCAGACAAGCAACCTATTTGGCTGACAGCCGGAGTTGATAATCCAAATAATGCCGAGTTTTTGTTTTTGGTTGATGGAGCAAGTGCCGAGTTAGAAGAAATTTCTAACTTTGAACGAGTTTTTAACATTTTTGATGGAAATTCAAAAGAAACTTTGGAAAAAGCTAGAGCCTTTTGGAAAGAGCTGAAAAATAACGGTTCGGAAATTTTTTATTGGCAACAAAACCCTAATGGAGCGTGGGAACAAAAGGGATAACTGATAATCTTTGAAATGTGGAGTTTAAGATGCCTTTAATTATTGCTTGCACAATTTTGATTGCCGCGATTTTTATGATTGACAATAAGCGGTTATATCAACTGTTTTATATTGCACTAAACTTGATAATGCTAACGCTGATTTATAATACATTTATTATATACACGGCTGATTTTGAGATGTCACCTTGGCATGAAAGCGGAAAAGTCGCTTATTTGGTTGTTGTTGTAGAGGTGTTATGGTTGTTGGCAATTGATGCAATTATGGCTGTATTAAGTTTTAAGATAAAAATTTCACCTAATCAGCTAGTTATACCTTTTGTGGCAGCGGTAATATTGGGAGTTTATGCAATCTTTTATATCAATCCACCAATGTGGCTATGTGTCGGTGGCGCGGTAGCCAGTGTTATACTCTTCTTTACCTCTTTGACGTTGTTTTTTATAAGTTTTTATAAGAATATCAGAGAAAAATAAAAAACCAAAAACCTCGCAACCTATCGGTGGCGAGGTTTTTGGTAATACAGTTACTGTTTTTCCTGTTCGGCAAAAGTTTCGTCTTCGGTGAAGGTTCTGCCGTTGTAAAACAGTATTTCTCCCTTGTAAACATTCTCAAGCGGATTAATCCGGCTGTGGTAGAGCTTGGAGACTCTCCAGAAGAAAATGTAACACAATAACATCCATACGATACTATAGCATAGAGCATGAGCTGCCACAATCATGCGAAAGTAGTGCACTTCACAGCATAGTCCTACTATAAATGATACGCCAAAAACAATCCAAAATAGAATCTGGAAGATGTTTAGTTTTTCGCGCAAATCTTGGGCTTTTTCCCATGCATCCAATGCCTCATCTGAGCCTAAAATGGCTATATAAGGGTATCCCTCAGTACGAAGTATCGTATAGCCTGCTTCGTCCACAGAGTGTCCAAATTGTTTTTGGTACTTATCTCTAATTGAAGTTTCTAAATCTTTCATAAAATAATATTTAAATGATTAGTATCGTTATTGAAATAGTAGCAAATGTTTTTATAAAAGGCAACCTGATTTTTTTGCTTGCATTTTCCAGTCGGCGGATATATAGAGAGGATTATCGGAGTGTAGTTCAGCCTGGTAGAGCGCTTGCATGGGGTGCAAGAAGTCGCTGGTTCGAATCCAGTCACTCCGACCAAACAAAAAAGTCCCGTTTATCGGGACTTTTTTTGTGTTTAATACGAGATTATCATGTTTAATTTAGTTGAAAATCTAGTGCTTGAGAGATGATTTCAACAACATCATCAATTTCCGTCTGTGGTGTCAAATGAATACCTGTCGTACCAGTTCCCCATCGACCTTTGTCTGCGATGTTCTCACATAGTCCCTTTGGGTCATTTATTTTATCATAATCTAAAGATATATTTAAGAATAGTGCAGACTTTTGAGGAATAACATCAACAAAATTTGTTTCTGCTTTATACGCTATGTACAATTTCTTAAATTCCTTTTTAATACATGCATCGAGATTCATAATCTTTTTATCAAGTTCCTCGTAAATCCGCAAAGTTTCATCTGAAAAGCTATCAGAATAATGCTCAAATGTGTAATGTGTTCGTTTTTTTGATGGCTCCTCTGTATATTTTTGAATAACTTCATTACTTACAGTAGGAAACTGCCAAATTTTAAGGGCATAATTAGATAAAATTTTGGCTCTTTCTATGATTTTGTCTTTATTCCACTCTGTTTGATTGCGAATATACAAATTTAATCTAAGCCCCGTATCCGTAAATCCACCTTTCATTTTTAATTTTTCAGAAAATGGTCTATCGCTCATTTCTGAGTTGTAGGCAGTAAGTGTTAGATTACCTATTGTATGTAAGTATTGAGTATGAATTGTCTGCCAATCATCACCCAGTGCTTCCTTCCACCCATTCCTTAAATTTTCGTTTTCAGGCATTACGTGTTCAATTGTAAATGAGCCGAGATCAAGTTTTTCCTTGTTGTCATACTTCTCAAGCTTACCAAGTATATACTGGCGAATGCGCATATGGTATATATCTTTTTCAACAAAGCGTTGTGCAAACTCCTCATCTTTAGGAAATTCTTTATAAGAATCAAGTAAAGTGTAGTTAGCACATATTGAATTCACGTAGTCATTTTGGCGGATTTTATTCTTCATGACAGCAAATGTTTTGTTCAGCGAGTTTGTTGGAATTTCACAAATAGCTCTTCTAAATACGTAACTTTCCGTCAGCCGTAGTATTTGTATAAATTCTTCCCGAGTTATCTTATTGTTTTCGTAGTCATTGTATATATACATTAAAAATGGATATGCTACTTCCATACGCAATAATCTGATGTCAGAAAAAATTTCATTAAGTTCTGTATCATTCGACTTTGAAAATAAAATGTTTGTATAGCATTTTGCATAGCTATAAATATCGGTGCAAAGCTCTTGGTTTGATGTATTCAAACCTTGGTGGTATTTTTTGAATTCATCATAAACATTTTCCTCCTTCGGAATTCTAGAAATTTTCATTGTAATGTAATCTCTGAAAAAGCCGTCCATTAATTCAGATTGCTTATTATAATTAAACAGCCTTTCCGTTGGCAACCACACGTTTTTATACAATTCAGTTTGTTCAAGATTGCTTAATCCCATCAATATGTAATTTCGAATTAAATCCGATTGGGATAAGTCCATTCCGGTAGAATTAAGGCTCTCAAAAATAGATTGAGGATCATCTACAGAAGGGTCTAATGTTACATCAACAATTTGCAGTTTTGCAATTGCCTGTTCTATTTCATCTTGTGATAATCCAGATGAACTTATTTGCGTCAAGAAGTAGTGATATGCATCAAGGATACGAGAATTTTTGACATCTTCTGTAGGTGAATTTTCAATCAATTTTATCAGGACATCTTTGTCACTGTATGTAAGAATAAGTTTATATAGATCACTTTCTTTGTCAGTGTCGTTTTTTAGAAATTTACGCGTTATAGCTGTATTGATTCCTTTTGATGATAAGTAATCACGCAGGGCAATTAACAATATTGTCAGCGTAGTCAAGCGTTGTTGACCATCAATAACCAAACTTTTTGATGTTCCTGAAATTGGTGCACTCTCTATTACGCTTACAATAGACCCGATGAAATGACCGTTTTTACTGTTTTTTTCTAAGAAAACGATGTCATTCCACAACCTTCGGCACTGCTCTTCTTTCCAACTGTACGTACGCTGATATAAAGGAACAATAAATTGTTTCTCGCCATTAAAAATTTTTAATACATTTCCGTCTATCGCTCTCATAAATACCTCACTTTAAATGTGTTTATTTGTTTTTTACTGCACCCATTATTAAAATATCGTTACAATCTACCTAGTATTCATGGTGCAAGTTTTCAAACACTCCGGTGCTGGGGTCAAAATAAACTCTCACTATTCCGGAATATCCGTCACTGTTTTGGGCAACTATAATCTCACATAAGTTTTTTGCTTCTTTGTACTGTTTTTCCCAGCTTGCGTAGCGTTTTTCAAATTTCTCCGAGCTTTCATTGCGTCGTGGACGAGGTTCGTTATTAATCAAGTAATAACTGTCACGATATATGAGCAGTATCTTATTAGCAGATACGGGGGGGCGATTTTCAAAACCTCGAATATCAAATATTATAGGGCGCTTATCTGCCCTACTTTCAAGATTGCGGTTCAGCTGGGCAAGAACGATAATCGGAATTTCGAATCTAACTGCCAGTTCTTTAATCTGACACATAACGTCATCACAAGGTCCATCAAGACTTGGGGTAATTAGTTGTAAGTAATCAATAAATAACGCTCCAATCTGATGTTCCCGCCGGATATTTTGCAGTTCGTCTGCGATATCATCAATGTTATAAATGTTGTCATAGTAGTAAAGTGGCAATTTTTCCAAAGTATATTCGGTTGTAACAATGCGATCATAATTTTCGCGTATGTAAGAACCTCGCATTTGATATGCAGGTATTGAGGCTTCCATACCGACTAGACGCTCTGCAAACTTTTTGGAAGAATATTCGAGCCCTATATATACCACACATTTATTATCATCGGGATTTTGTTGATATTGAGCAGAAAAATCTGTTGCTATGTTACGAGCCATATTGATAGCAAGAGAAGTTTTACCCATTGCCGGACGCCCACCAATGAGCACAACATCGCCGGAACACAAACCATCAAGTTTGGCATCAAGAGCAGTTAAACCAGTCGATATACCACGCAGTTTATCAGGATTTTGGTATTTGAATGCCAAATCTATATCATAATTTTGAAGTATATGGGCAATATGGTTGTTATGAAAACTTTTATTGTTCTGTTGCTTTTGCTCATCGTTATACTTTATAGCCATTTTACTCCCTTTCAAATTACTCGCACGTACTAGCAAAGCCTCTTTCATTTATTGGTGGGTCTCCAAATATTTTATAACCGGTATCAAAATTGCAAAAAATATTAGTCCGGTGAAGATGATAAAATCCATAAACTTTGGCATTATTTTATCAAGTATTCTGTTTTCTAAAAGGTCTTTGGGCAAAACTCCGGCCAACTGTAAAAAACATAGACCGCAGGAACCTATAAAGGTCGTAAAGACGGCTCGTTGCACCCCTGCCAGTCCGAGTTCACCTGACAAGGTGTAACAAACCCAATAACAAAGGAATACACAAAAAATTTGAATAATTTTCCAGCCTACCCAACGCATAAATGCTCGCCAGTTTATTTCTCGCAAATCGTTTGACATTGCACACCTCTCTTTGTTTTTTTATATCTTATAGATTGTATTTTTATTGTGCAAGGGCTGAAAATTTAGTTTTGCCAGATTCTGACATCGCTTTATATTTGGTGCATCAATCGACACGGAAATATATTTGTAAAAACTGAGGTAAAAGGTAAAGACATAAATAAAAGAGGAGCGGATGGTCGCCCAGCTCCATCATCGAGAACACGCGATGCTATAAGCACCGGCTCCGCGGTTGAGCTTTCCGCTGCTCGCTCCTCTTAACGGAACTCCAGACCAGGCGATATGTCCACCTGCTGGGAGCCTTGAATACTATGAATTGCCGACATATGGCACCCCTCAGACCTTCCTCGCTCCGATTGCTTGGGGTGGAGGGACATACCGCTGCGAACTCCTAAGGAGATTCCGAGGTTGACAAGTCAATCTCACGCAACAGCGGTATCCAGCGACTGGCGTAAATTCTGACACTTTAGCATCGCACATTGGCGAGGACGTCCAGAACTATACCAGTCCCTGTGATAATCTCTAAATCTCCAACAACATACCTGTTGGTGACCAGGTTAAAACTACAACTCGGCAACGGATATGTCGCCACCGCAGTGCTGGTGGAGTCCAATTCTCCCCTATTACACTGGGGCAGACATCCCAAGCATCTGAAACCGCCCTTGGTCAGGGTCAAACGAGGAATGCTCTCTCCCCTGAGCTTCAAGTTAACAACAGCTTACTACAGCAGGAAATTAGTGTCAATATGCCCAAACTCTAGTATTGCCATAATCTGACATCATCTTTACTTTTTTTAAATATCGTTGGTTTATAATGGCAAAAAACGGAGGGGAAAATGTTTTATGAAAAGACACAAAAACTCTTAGAGTTGTCATTGTGGATGCAAAATGCCGATGCCGGCGTATCAATTGCTGATATTATGCAAAAGTTCGGCGTTTCCAAGCGCACGGCTATCCGTATGAAAGACATGATAAAAGAGCAATTTCCACAAATGCGGGAAATTTGCGGTGCACATAACACCAAACGTTGGTTTATTCCCCAAGGGGCGCTCAATAATTATGTCGGCTTTTCACTAAACGAAGTTAATGCCTTGCAAAATGCCGTAAAACTAATGAAAAAGAAAAATCCTCAAGATGTTGATTCGCTTGAGATGATCTTGCATAAAATTAAGGCTTCTATGAGCAACGAATCGCGCATGAGGATAGAACCCGATGCCGAGGCATTGTTACAGGCCGAAGGCTATGCCTTGCGGCCGGGACCGAGAATTGTCGTTAATAAAGAATTTATGCAGACACTACGTAATGCAGTTATTGCCTGCAAAGTTATTAAGATAAAATACCAATCCAAGTCAAAAGACGGTTGGCGAACCGTTCACCCTTATGGTTTTCTGTATGGCAACAAACATTATCTGATTGCTTGGCACACTCAGCGCAAAGCTATGTGTTATTTTGATTTGAACAATATTCAGAAAATCAATGTAACGGATGAATATTTTGTGAGAGATCCTGATTTTTCTCTCGAGGAATTCAGCAAGCAATCGTTCGGCGTGTATCAGGAGGAGCCTTTTGAGGTGGAGTGGCTGTTTGATAAGGAAGTTGCCGCAGATGCCGCAAAATATGTGTTCCACCCAACGCAAGAAATGCACTTGAACGATGACGGTACGCTGACAGTTAAGTTTTGCGCAGGAGGTGTGTTGGAGATGGGTTGGCACCTTTATACCTGGGGCAAGCATGTAAAAGTGATTAAGCCCAAGGATTTTAAGAAAAGAGTTATGCAGAGTGCATAGTTTTTTCGTGAATCAATGTTAGTCTTTTCAACTCTTAAAAATGGAAGTGAGCCAGACAGCGGAGAACAGAAGATAAAATGGATAGAACTGAATAAGTTGGAAGAGTCTGATTTTTATCCTAAAGCGATCATTCCTTATCTACGAAATCTTAAAAACATTAAAGAAACTGTTGTGCTAGGTGATGTGAATTAGTTTGCGAATTGCAGAGTGATTAGGCATTTGTTGTTTTTATTATTTATTGCAATGTACGAAATTTAATTAAATTTTAAGTTATCTCAATTAGATTTTGTTTGGGGTATTGTTTATGCTAAAAATACTGTATGAGTTTTAGTAAGAAATAATTGTATAGGAACCTTTAATATGAGAGCTAAAGAATTGCGTTTAAAAATTAGAGATTTAAAAAACAGAATAACCGGCAAGGATAAAGTTATTGGAGAATATAAAAATATAACACAAAAAATTGCTAATCTTTCTGATAATGAAAAAGATGTAGAAATAAAATCAAAGTTACTTGCATTATATCAAGAAGTAACTGATGAAAAAATGATTATGAATGGAGATACATCAATAACTATCATTGATTATAATCCATATAAAGGTAGTAAGAAGAAAACGCGTAAAAAAATTGAAATTGCTAAATTAGGTTTACAAAAAATTCAAGAAGGCAGATAGTTTCGAATCATTGTAAAGGATTAAAGATGAAAAAAACGTTGTTGCCGGGTATTGTTGGCTGGTGTATGGGGATTGTATTGCCTTTTGATGCTTTGGCCTGCATAGGTTCAGATTGTAAAACTTGTCCTGATGGTTTTTCGGTAACGAAAAAATGTTGTAAAAATGCAGATGAAAATGAGTGTGTTATTCTCAACTATGAGATTGAGGATTGCGGAGTGGGACAATGGAGTGAGTATTATAAATCTATTCCTGTCGTTTCTAAAGAGTGCTGTAAAGATGAAACCGAAAACAATTGTCGTTTTATAAATCACTATAAGGCTTTTTGTGGAATGGGAGAATTTAAGGAATATCCGTATTCTCCGGTGAAAAAATGTTGCAAAGATGATGAGGAAAATGACTGTGTTACCATCAGAGCAAAAAGAAAATGTGGAAAGTATCAATTAGAAAAATATCCATTGCATAAAGGCGATTGTTGTAATCCTGATTTTAGCCAATGCACGGGACACATAACCGACTGCCCACGGTGTTTGTAAAGTTAGGTAAAATCTACCAAGGAATGATTGATAATACAGCCGAAAAGGCAAGCGGTATTGAGAGGTTGTCATCAATGCCGATTTTGTCTTCATAAACCTCAACAGCCGTCGCCACAGCACAGGCCAAAATGCTCGCCAAGCGGAACGGATAAATCGGAATGAACAAAAGGTTGATAACCAGCGCCGAAACAAAAAATGCCATTGTGCCTTCAAGGGTTTTATTTTTATAGATTTTATGTTTGCCAAAAGTACGTCCGATTAGTGCTGCGGCACTATCCGAAATCAGCATAACCGTCATAGCTATAACCGCAATTTCTTTGCTGAATAGGCACATACACAAAATTGCCGAAGTTAAGACATATACCGAACCGGTAAATTGAAAGTTTTGCCGTGCAGTTTCTTTTTCACGTAAGAGGCGAAAAAAAATAGCACCGAAAGATTGGCGAGCCCAGCGGTAACGCTTAAAATTTGCATATTCTAAAGCAATGTTACCACATAAAATAATAAATAATGTCGGCAATAATAAGACTTTTGGTATGAAATATATAGCTGAAGGAACCCAAAGTGAGCTCAAGTGTACGGCTTTGCGTTGAAACTCTTTTTTTATTCCTTTATCCACGTTGATATTAATTTGAGGTGGTGGCAAAATCTTCTTCATGTCGGTTACATTCCTTCAAAATAATCAACGTATTTTATACTGATATCTTCAAAATGGTCAACGAATTTAACTTTGAAATCTTCGAAATTTTCAACGAATTGCCACCGGCCGCAACTGTTGGCAAATTGTTGCACTGGCTTGACCTTTAGGTCTTCAAAATTATTTACTACTTTAACTTTTATATCTTCAAAATTATCTACTATCTTAACTTTGCCATAAAGCGGAATGCCGTTATAAGTGCAGTTTGATGCAATATTGCCGGCCTGACAAATACTAAAACAACTTAAAACTAAAACTATCGATAGTAAAAGAGTTCGCTTCATCTGTTTATCCTTTGCAAATTAATGAAGGGTTGATAATAATTCTGATAATCCTAACTGATCTCGATATAATATAACTGTACCCAAAATAATCAGTAATACAATAAATGCAACCAAAGAACTGACTATGCCGGACGATTGTTGCGGAAGATTGATATCAATCTTTTTTTCTCGTGCATAAAAAGCATATATACGACAAGCTGATATGATATATATAGGGCGAAAGATTATCATAATAAAAGTTAATGCTACCAAAGCCGGAAAACCTGCAATGAAATAAAAACTAAAAATTTCATTATGACCGACATTAAATTTTGCAATCCACGGCATTATAAAAATCAGACCAATGTAGCAACCAATGCCCAAAATCCAACAAATAAAAGAGTAGCCAAGGCGCAGTTTGAGCAAAGGTACAAATCTGTCTTTGAGCAGAAGTAATGAATCTTTGCATGTATCTTTCAGGCTGCGTCCACAGAGTGTTGCCGGCATAAAACCTAATGATGCTGCTTTCCATGCTTGATAAATTGCTTCATTACGTAATTTTACTGACAAAGGCGTACGATCATTTTTCTTGGGCAAACGCTCCATAATACGAAGTGTGGTCCACCAACCATCAATCCAGCTAAAAATCCACAATGTCCAAGATTTGTTCAGCACAATCTTCAGACATTCGGCTATGGTCGATTTTTTTCCCTCAAAACGTAACATATAAGATGCTCCCATACAAGCTGTCAAAAGCCCCAAAGGATATGCGGTCAACCCTACGCAAACAAATGTCCAAAGAAAAACTATTAAATTAAGAATTGGAGAATCTCCGTCAGAATCTTTAAGACTATCCCATACACTTTGAGGAATCCAGTCAAGAACCTGTATCCATATAAAATATCCCAGAGCTATTGAAACAAGTTGTAATAGGGCAAATAAAATGTTTTCTTTTTCACTAAAAATAAAAGCCAGAGATGCTGCCCCACCTCTAAAAAAACTGTTTACGGACTCTATTTTATGTGGGCGTTGTTCAGCATCATATTGCTTAACAGCATTATCTTTCATATCGTGCAGAGCGGATGAGATTTCTTTACGGGTAGTCATATTTGTTCTCCTAAAATTTTAATTGCATTTAGTATATGAAAAATATCTTAATTATCAATTTACTTTTAACTAAATTATTTTAGTATGAAAGGGAGGTGTGAAATATGATGAGATATAATAATATTGTGATTTTGACAGGTGCAGGAATTTCGGCAGAATCGGGGCTAGCTACTTTTCGTGATGAGGAAGGAATGTGGAACAAACACCGGGTCGAAGATGTGGCGACAATCCAGGCCTTTGCCCGCAACCCCGAATATGTGCACGACTTCTACAATGAGATGAAGAAAGATTTGATAAAAGTTGAACCTAATGCCGCCCATTTGGCAATAACCGAATTGCAAAAAAATTATCCGGCAAAAATTTCGGTGGTTACGCAGAATGTTGACACTCTTCATGAAAAAGCCGGAAACGAAAATATTTATCATATTCACGGACAAATAAATCAGGCAGTATGCATGAACTGCGGTACTATTATTAAAACTAGGGATGATGTAAAAACCGAAGACGACTGCCAACAATGCCAAGTACAGGGAATGTTTAAGCCCAATATTGTGTTTTTTGGTGAAAATTTGCTGTGTATGAATGAAGTCGACGCCCTGCTCCGTGGTTGTGATTTATTTGTTTCTATCGGAACTTCGGGCGTGGTTTTTCCCGCAAACACTTTTGTACGCACAGCAAAATATTATAATGCAGATACAATTGAATTTAATCTGAAGTCAACCGCAAATAATTATGAGTTTGACCGCCATGTTATCGGTAAAGCCGGAGAAACTTTTCCTAAGTTTGTAGATGAGTTGTTGGAAGAAATAAAAGCTGTTGCAGATATTTGAAAATAGAATAAAATATCTGTAAAATTCGCAAGGAGGAAAATATGAGACTGGAAAAGAAACTTGATGTCTGGGAAAAAAATAAGGTAATTACCGCTACCCAGAAAAAGAAAATTTTAGATTATGAAAAAGCTCACAAGAACCCGATACTTTTTAATGCCTTGCTGTTGTTAGGCGTGTTTTTGATTGCACTGGGAGTTATCAGCGTTGTAGCCGCAAATTGGGATGGAATTCCGAATATGGTCAAACTGATAGCCGACTTTGTTATTTTGGCATCGGTTGCTTATGGAACATTTTGGGCATGGAAAGCTCAAAAGAACATTTGGTTTGAGGGTGGAATGCTGGCTTTGTTTATGCTAACAGGAGCCAGTATCGGATTGGTCGGACAAGTCTTCCAACTCAACGGATCTTTTGCTTCTGCAGGTCTGTTATGGTCGTTTATGACTCTGCCTATGATTGTTATTACCAAAAGAAAAGTGTTACCTTTCTTTTGGGTACCACTATTGTTTGCCAGCATCTTCAGCATTGAATCGGTACTTGAACTTTTAGAAAGAATTTTTGATTGGTGGTTCTGGGAAGAAAACCCTGAGGCAATTCTGGTCCTTATCTTAGCGATAAGCGGTTTGCTGGCAGGATTTTTTGCGATGGCAGATACATTGACCAAAAAAGAATATCCGGTTTTCAATGTGGCTAAAATATATGCCTACATTGTCATGTATGCCACTGTAATCGAATTTATGTTTTTTGCGGTATCTTTCCGTAGCTTCCATTTCTTTGATGTATATGCCGTTATTACCGCATTTTTGTTGTTGATGGCCTTTGTCGGCGAAAAATTGGGGCGACGTCGGTTGGTCAACTTTAATATTTCATTGCTGTATATCGACTTTATGTGCATCTACTTCAACCTTTTCGGAAGCCTGATTAAAAACGGTTTAGGTATGATTGTAAGCGGTCTTGTTTTGATTGGCGGACTGTATGTAACCCGTAGTGTTATTCGCAAACTTAAAACTATAAAATAGGAGAACTGACATGCAAAAAATTAAAATTATCGCGGCTTTAACCTTCCCTATTTTGGTGTTGGGTTTATGGGTAATCTTTTTGACCATAAAAAGCATGACGCTTCCTGAAGTTACCGTACGTATTAGCGGATATGATCCTCGTGATTTGCTCTCCGGACACTATATTGCATATACTATTGACTGGGCAAAAACCGATTGTACTCAGTTTGAAAATAAAATTTGCCCTGCGGAAGAATTTAAGAGTTATGCCAATAAAGCTTTTTGGGGCAGACAGTTCAGGTTCTATATTCCGGAACAATATGCAAAACAACTTGATGATATGTTCCGTAACGGACGTGGAAATCATGTGTTTGAGGTCGTATATAAATACCGTAGCGGAGTTAAACCGCTGGCCAAGGATTTGTTGATTGACGGCAAACCGTGGCAAGAGGTAATTAAGAATAATAAAGAGGAAAAATAATGAAAGCTGTCAAAGTTAAAGAAAATATCTATTGGGTAGGTGTAAAAGACTGGAACTTAACTGAGTTTCATGGTTATGACACTCCCTATGGTTCAACTTATAATTCTTATTTGATTAAAGATGAGAAAATTGCCCTGATCGATGGTGTAAAACACTATCTGTCGCTTGAGCAAATTGAACGCATTAACGATGTAGTTGATTTGAGTAAAATTGATTATTTAGTCGTTAACCACGTTGAGCAGGATCACTCCGGCAATATTCCGAAATTAATGAAGTTGGCACCGCAAATTACCATTGTAACCAACTCTGCCGGAAAAATGGCTTTGGAGGCACATTTTGATACCGAGGGATGGAATTTTCAAATTATTAAGACTGGCGATAGTCTAAAACTCGGCAAACGCTCTTTGACTTTTGTAACTACTCCGTTGTTGCACTGGCCGGATTCAATGATGAGTTATTGCCCCGAAGAAAAGATTTTGTTTTCAAATGACGGCTTCGGGCAGCATTATTGCACCAATACAATTTGGGCAGGAGAAGCTAATTTCGGTATGGTTTGTGAGGAGGCAAAGAGTTATTATGCCAATATTTTGTTCCCTTACGGAATGCAGGCACAAAAAGCTTTGAGTACTGCTAACGACCTTAATTTAGACATTGAGATGATTGCTCCGTCGCATGGCTGCATTTGGAATGGTAAAGAAGAAGTATCTTGGATTATCAAACATTATGCAAAATGGGCTGCAGCCGAAAACAATGGTTCGGCAGTGGTAGTTTATGATACCATGTGGGGCGCAACCGCTAAACTTGCTGATACTATTACCGCAGTATTTCAAGATGCTGGCGTACCGGTAGTTAAGCGTTGCCTGTCCAACAAGCATATTTCTGAAGTTATGGCAGATATTTTAGAGGCAAAATATGTAGCAATCGGAACCCCTACTCTTAACAATGAGATTTTTCCTAGAGTAGCTGCTTTTGTTACTTATCTTAAAGGACTGGCACCCAAAAACAAAAAAGGCTTTGCTTTCGGGTCTTATGGTTGGCGCCCTGGAGTGGTAAATAAAATTCAAGCTGTAATGGAAGAGTTGAAGTGGGAAACTATTTCACCGTTTGAAGAAAAATATACTCCAAAATCCAATGTGTTGGAAAAACTCAAAGAACACGCCAAAACTATTTTGGAATAGATAAAGGATGAAACTATACCACTATATAGCTAAGGGAAATAATGCCATGGAAAAAGGTATTCTTTCGTTTGCAAACAATCCTGATGCAGATTTGCATTATTATTTCAAACGTACCGGTGGTAAGACTACTCATAAAGAAATTTGTGAGTGGATGGAAAGTTGTTTTATCGGCCGCAGTCGAGCAATAAGAGCTTTTTCAGAACCGATCAAATGGACTGACAAAAGCATTCATTGCTTGAAAGATTTTATTGATAATGCTGACCAATTTGAAATTGATATTACTGCAATGGATAAAGATGGCTTAATTGAAGCATTATATGTCAGCCCATCAATTTTAGACATTCCGAATATAAAAGAAGAAGAATGTGCTGATGAAATACTTCAGAAGTTGAATAGTATAGAAGACATCGATTACACGTCTGTTGATTGGAGCGTTTGCGATGATGAACTTGGACGGCGTTTTGCTTGGGTACGTTATTACTTGATTGTTGTTAGCGGTGGAATTATACCGCCAAAATATTTGCAAAAAATAAGCCGCTAAAATGCGGCTTATTTCAAATTATTCTGTAATTCCTGACGTATTGCTGACAACTCTTTTATAATTGAGGAAACTAATTCCGGTGATAATGATGGGTCTTTATCTGCTTGCTCATCATTATTTTCAATTTCTTCCGACGGAGCAAAAAAGTCATCTTGAATTGTATCTCCCACAAAAGACTTAATGCCTTTTTCCTTAAACAGCTTTTGTACGCCTTCTATAGTATAACGCTCATTGTGCAACAAATTTTGAATACACTCCAAAAGCTTGACATCATCGGGGCGATAATAACGACGACCACCTTGCATTTTGAGCGGTTTTATTTGCGAAAACTTGGTCTCCCAGAAGCGCAAAACGTGGGTGCCGACCCCTAATTTATCAGCGACTTCAGCAATAGTGCGAAATGCAGCCTTTGACTTGTTGACAACCATGACACAACCTTATTTGTTGATTGAGAGGCGCATTGTCTGTGAAGGTTTGAATGAAATTACGCGACGAGAACAAATTTCAGCCTCAACACCGGTTTTGGGGTTGCGACCGACACGCGGATTTTTATTACGAACTGTAAAGGTACCAAAAGATGACAGTTTGACACTGTTGCCCTTTGCTAATTCTGATGTAATTTCATCCAATACCATATCTAGAATCTCACCTGAATCTTTGCGAGACAATCCAACTTCTTGATATAAAATTTCAGCAATATCAGCTCTGGTAATCGTTTTCATTTTCTTAGTCCTTCTAATTTCTTAATGTGTTCATAATATAGCAATAAATTTTTTCGTCGCCAGTTTTTTTAATAACTATCTACAATTTAAATTCTGACAACCATTCCTCCCCATGTAAAACCTGCTCCCATGGAACTCATGACAACCAGGTCTCCTTTTTTTATCTTGCCGCTTTCAATCGACTCTGCCAAAGCTAGTGGAATTGATGCAGCAGAAGTATTACCGTGATGATCAACCGTAACTAGTACTTTAGAATCATCTATTTCCAATTTTTTAGCAACAGAATCGATAATTCGTGCATTGGCTTGGTGGGGAATGTACCAGTCAATATCTTTAAGTGTAAGGTCGGCAAGTTTTAAACTACTCTCAACGCCCTCAACCAAACTCGGTATTGCCATCTTGAAAACTTCTTTGCCGTCCATATGAACAAAACCTGATTTTTGATTGAATGAAACACCGCTGTCAGAGCATAGAGTTTCGTAGTGCGAAGCATCTGCAAAAATTTTGATGGATAAAATACCTCGATCTGTATTTTTGCCCTGTTCTTCAGATGCTTGGAAAATTGCTGCTCCGGCACCGTCACCAAACAAAACACAGGTATTGCGATCAGTCCAATCAACAATACGGGAGAGAGTTTCGGCTCCAATAACCAGGGCATTTTTTATCTGCCCTAAACGAATCATGTTATCAGCAATTTGCGAAGCATAAACAAAACCTGAACAAGCGGCATTAACATCCATTGCTGCAACTCCCGAACGAATGCCCAGAATTTTGCCTACTTTGGCTGCAGTTGAAGGAAAAGTATTGTCTGGGGTAACTGTTGCAACAATAACAAAATCTATATCTTCAACAGTCAGACCGGCGTTAGCCAATGCCATTTTGGCAGCTTTTACGCAAAAATCAGAGGTATATTCTCCGTCATTAGCAACATGACGACTGCGAATGCCGGTACGAGTACTGATCCATTCATCGCTAGTTTCAACTATTTTTGATAGATCATCATTAGTCAAGATCTTGGCAGGAAGACTATATCCCGTGCCAACAATGTGAGATCTGATCTGACTCATAGATAATATCCTTCGTAAATACTTTCCTGATTGAGTTCATCAAGGTCAACTTTTTCGATTTCTTGGCGGATGGTAGCAACAAAGTTCTGGCGGACAAGCTTGGCCGCATTGTCGATAGCTACGGAATAACCGAAAGCATCAGTACCGCCATGGCTCTTTACCGTAAGTCCGTTTAGACCGACAAGCATTGCACCATTGTAGGCACGAGGGTCCATTGTGCGTTTGATTTTGCTGACTACTCCCATCATAAACGGAAGACCCAGTTTGGCAAATATAGACTTTTTAACCTCACGTTTAATCATTCTAACGACGAATCTAGCTGTACCTTCAATGGTTTTTAAGGCGACATTGCCAGTAAAACCATCAACAACAATAACATCAGCCACACCATTAGATATATCGTGCGGTTCTATATATCCGGTACAATTGAGTTCTAATTGCGGATTCTTCAATATTTTAAGGGCATGGTGAATTTCTTCTTTGCCCTTCATTTCTTCAGCACCAATATTGAGCAATGCTACGCGCGGAGAACCTATACCGAGTGCGTGCTTGGCAAATATATTGCCCATAATTGCAAACTCGGCCAAATTTATCTCATTACATTCGGTATTAGCCCCCAAATCAAGCATGACATATTTGCCATCAAGATGCGGCATTATTGTACAAATGGCCGGACGGTGAATACCATGAATAGTTTTGAGAAGCATCTTAGAAATTGCCATAAGGGCACCGGTATTGCCGGCAGAAACGATTGCCTGGGCACGACCGGAACGAACAGCATCAATTGCCATGTACATACTGGTATTACGATTGCGAATCACTTGAGATGGTTTGTCTTCGTTTTTAACTCGCTCGGGCGTATGAATAACCTTAGAAACCTTTGCAACCCTAGGATATTGGCCTAAGAGAGGCATAATTTGCCCCTCATCGCCAAACAGCAAAAAGCGCAAATCGGGGTTGCGCCTGGCTGCAATATTTATACCCTCAATAACGACTCGAGGGGAATTATCTCCCCCCATAGCATCAACCGAAATAACCAGATTATCAGACAAAGTTTTGCTCCATACCGGTTAAGTTAGTCAAATTATTCTGCTGCTTTTTTTGCAACAACTTCACGTTTGTCGTATTGACCACAAGACGGGCAAACGTTGTGAGGTCTTTTTAACTCACCGCAGTTAGGGCACTCATGATAAGAGTTTGCACCTAAAGCATCGTGAGAACGGCGCATATTGCGACGAGATTTTGAAGTTTTATGTTTTCGTGTTGCCATTTCTT
>JAEEGL015393269.1_pt1 | contig 49948 bp, 43 predicted proteins | sample 9134231 | NCBI WGS metagenome assembly JAEEGL01 (sample SAMN16246548, study PRJNA631951) | gut metagenome | biome: gut microbiome; feature: rumen; material: fiber-attached | host: Bos | place: Iran: Karaj | collected 2018-10 | reverse complement strand
GTCCACGCCGGGAACGATCTCGGCGAAGGCGCCGAAGGTCATCATCTTCACGATCTTGACCTTGGCCACGTCGCCCACGTTGTACTTGGCGGTGAACTGGTTCCAGGGGTTCATCTCCGCGGTCTTGTAGCCCAGGGAGATTTTGTGCTTCTCGGGATCCAGCGCGATGACGTAGACGTCGATGACGTCGCCGACCTTGACCACCTCAGCGGGGTTCTTGATCCGCTGCCAGCTCAGCTCGGAAACATGGACCATGCCGTCCACGCCGCCGATGTCCACGAAGGCGCCGTAGGAAGTCAGAGACTTGACGGTGCCGGTGTACTTCTTGCCCACTTCGATCTCGGACCAGATCTTCTCCTGAGCGGCCTTGCGCTCTTCGCTGGCCACCGCACGGATGGAGCCCACCACACGGCCGCCGCGGCGCTCGCGGTTGACCTCGGTGATGCGGATGCGGACCGTCTGGCCCTTGAGGGCCTCCAGGTCGCCGCCCCGGGCAACGCCGGAAGCGGAAGCGGGGATGAACACCCGGACGCCCTTGACGTTGGCCACCAGGCCGCCCTTGTTGGTCTCGGTGATCTTGGCTTCCACGGGAGTCTTGTTGTCAGCGGCTTCCTGGAGCTCTTCCCAGACACGCATACCGTCCAGCTTCTTGCGGCTGAGCTGTACAGTGCCCTCCTGATCGTTGACGCGAACGACGAAGACCTTGATCTCGTCGCCCACATGGAGGACGTCCTCGGGCTTGACGTTGGGATCTGCGCTGACCTCATCGCAGGGGATATAACCGGCGTGTTTGGTTCCCAGGTCAACCTGGACTTCGGTGGTGCCGATGGCGACTACTGTGCCTGTGACCGTATCTCCTGTGTTTAGAGTCTTGATACTTGCGTCAAGCAGCGCCTCAAAGCTTTCCTCCGTTGCAGCAGTATCTACTGTTTTGATTTCATCCATGGTTTGATTGACCTCCTTTATTATCCACGCAGGTGTTGACGCCCCTGCAGTGATGCCGATGGTATGAATGCCTGAAAAATCGCAGCCCGCCAGCTCGGCGGCATTGTCCACCGCAAAGACCCGCTGACAGTGCGCCCTGCAGATGGACGCCAGCTGCCGGGTATTGGAGCTGTTCCGGTCGCCCACCACCACCATGGCGTCGCTTTGGGCGGCCAGTGCGGCGGCGGCAGTTTGCCGATTTTCAGTCGCTTCGCATATTGTATCAAATATTTTGCAGTTTGTACAGAGTAAATTTGCGATTTCGCCGGTTTTTTTCCACAAATTTTGATTGGAAGTGGTCTGGGCCACTAAGATCAGGGGCATTTCGCCCCGTTTTGGGTCGGCGCGGAGCCAGCTTTCCAGCTCCTCCGGGCTCTCCACCACCAGCGGATCGTCGCACCAGCCCGAGATCCCCACCACCTCCGGGTGGGTCTTTGACCCGAAGATCACCGGCCTGCGGCCCTCCGTCCCGGCCTTCCGCACCAGCTGGTGGATGCGCTCCACAAAGGGGCAGGTGGCGTCTGCCACCCGCAGGCCCCGGGCCTCCAGGGCCTCGTAGACGGCCCGGCCCACCCCGTGGGCCCGGATGATGACCGTGGCCCCGTCGGGGATCTCCTCCACGGCGGCAGCCTCCCGGACGCCCAGGGCGGCAAAGCGCCCCACCACGTGCCGGTTGTGGACGATGGGCCCCAGGGTCACCACCGTCTCCCCCGCCGCAGCCGTCCGCTCCACCAGCTCCACCGCCCGGCGCACACCGAAGCAGAAGCCGGCGGTATCCGAAAGCGTTATCTTCATACGTACCCCTCATTAAACGAAAAACGAAGAACGAAAAATTTCGGTGTCCCTGCGGGACGGATTGAATCTCATTTTTCAATTCGACGAATTGAAAAATACCTCAATTTTTCCTTTTTCATTTTTATTTTTTCGTTTTTGCCCCCAGGGCATAGATTTTCTCCATCATTTCCTTCGTTGCCTGTTCCAGCTCCTCGCCGCTGGGACGGCGGGAGGCGAATTCCGGCGTGTAGGCTTCGCCCGCCACCACCCGGACGGGGCAGAAGGGCTTGCGGTCGTGGGTGATGTAGATGGGCACGATGGGCACGCCCGCCCGGTTGGCCAGCATAACGGCCCCGGACTTGGGCTCGGACTTCTTGCCCTTCTTGACCCGGGTGCCCTCGGGGAAGATCAGCAGCTGATGGCCCTCCTTCAGAATGGACAGGGACTTTTTCACCGCGGAGAGATCCGGGTTGTCCCGATCCACCGGGAAGGAGCCCAGAAAGGGCAGGAGCTTCCGCAGCAGGGGCTTCTCAAACAGGGATTTCCGCCCCATGCTCCAGGGCGGGTAGGCCCCGTTCAGCAGCAGGAAGATCCAGATGGGATCCGCGAAGCCGGAATGGTTGGCGCAGAGCATACAGGGCCCCTCCGGGATCCGCTCCCGGCCGGTGAGCCGATAGGGGTGGTAGACAAAGAGGAAGATCCGGCAGATCCAAAAGAGGATCCGGTAGATCACGTGGGTTTTCTTGTCGTACTTCATTGGGCGGTCTTCCTCCGGATGATGGCCTTCAGCTCGGCCACCGCCTGGTCAATGGTCAGATAGGAGCAGTCCAGAACCTCCGCGTCGTCGGCGCATTTCAGCGGGGCGATCTTCCGGTTCATGTCCGCCTCGTCCCGCTTCACCACGTCGGTGTACACGTCCTCATAGCGAACCTTCTCTCCCTTGGCAGTGAGCTCCTTCCAGCGGCGGTCTGCCCGCACCTCGGCGGAGGCGGTGAGATAGACCTTCACCTGGGCGTGGGGCAGCACTACGGTGCCGATGTCCCGGCCGTCCATGACCACGTTGTGGGTGCGGGCCAGCTGGCGCTGCATATCCAGCAGGTAGGCCCGGACGCAGTCCTGGGCCGCCACGCCGGAGGCCATCATGGACATCTCCGGGGTGCGGATCAGGTCGGTCACGTCCTGGCCGTTGAGGATCATGTGCTGGACGCCGTCGTCCCGGTACTCGATCTGGATGTTCACGTCGTCGATGCAGCGCTCGATGCCGTCCTTGTCCTTGGGGCCGATGCCCATGAGGCTCATGTGGTAGCCCACGGTGCGGTAGATGGCCCCGGTGTCCACGTAGAGCCAGCCCAGCTCCGCGGCCACCCGCTTAGCCACCGTGCTCTTCCCCGCCCCCGCAGGCCCGTCAATGGCCACAGATATGTATTTGTCCATGCGTATAACCTCCTGAGAATTGAAAATTGAGAATTGAGAAGTGAGAATTGAGAATTATGATGTAGGGACAAGCACCTGTGCCCTTCAAGGGTAGTGCTTGTCCGCCTGTTCCCCGTTCCGACCAGTCACCAGTCACCAGTCACCAGGGTACGCCTGTCATTCTGAGCGTAGCGAAGAATCCGTTCCCCCCCGCGGCCAGGTATCAAAATGAATAATGAAAACTGAAGGCTGAAGACTTTAAAATGATTGTGTTTTTCAAATCGCGATTTGAAAAACTCCGACATTATTCATTAGTCAGGTATTCATTATTCATCATTCATTAAAAAACCATCGTGCGGGCGGGTGCGTCCGGGCGGGACGTAGGGGCTGGCGTCCTCGACAGCCCGGCCACATCGAAACGGGAGAGGCGCGGGGCGTCGCGGACGCCGCCCCCTACGGGCGGGGAAACCGGACGGCAGAGTGCCGTCCCTACGGGCGGGGTGCGTCCTGAGAATTGAAAATTGAGAATTGAGAATTATCGTGTTCAATTATGCATTATGCATTTCCGTCTACGTGTCCTGTGGCAATCTATGTGGAAAACCTGTGGATCACGGTGGAAAACACTGTTTGTTTCCCCTTGTTTGGGGCGAAAACGGGCTGTTTTTGCTGGTTTTCTGTCGGTTTCCGGCAGGCTATTTCCATTCTTGCTTGGGTTTTCCGTCGGGTTTCCGGCGAAGTTCCCGGGCTTTCCGGGGAAAAAGCTGTCGTTCTTCCCTTGGGCTTCTGCTGATTTGCGCCTGTTTTGCTGCCGGTTTTTGCAAATCTTTTTTCGCTGTTTTTCAATTTCTTCCGGACGCGGGGCCTGCAAGCCCTGATAAAACCACGGTTTTTTGGGTTCATCCCGCTCCCGCCGGACACAACAAGAATAAGAGTAAGAGTAAGAGTAAGTATAAGGTTAAGGTAAAGAGTAAGGGTAAGAGTAAGGAAAAGAAAAAGAGAAAGCCTTTCTCTTTCAAGAGAGAAAGAAGCGGGCGACCGGTTTTTGCAAACGTCCACCCATGTGGAAAAGACAGTCGGGTGCGACCGGGCGGGGCGTAGGGGCTGGCGTCCTCGACAGCCCGGCCACATCGAAACGGGAGAGGCGCGGGGCGTCGCGGACGCCGCCCCCTACGGGCGGGTACATCCGGGCGGGGAACGCGGACGGCAGAGTGCCGTCCCTACGGACGGGGAACGCGGACGGCAGAGTGCCGTCCCTACGGGCGGGGTCGGACGGGGTGCGGACGGCAGAGTGCCGTCCCTACTTATTACTTATTACCTATTACTTATTACTTGCTGCGGCATTTGCCGCAGCGTAGCCGGTGGACCAGGCGATCTGCAGATTGAAGCCGCCGGTGTAGGCGTCTACGTCGATGACTTCCCCGGCGAAGTAGAGGCCGGGGATCAGCTTGCTCTCCATGGTCCTGGGGTCGATCTCCCTGGTGTTGACGCCGCCGGAGGTGATGATGGCCTCCTCCACCGGGCGCAGGCCGCTGATCTTCACGGTGAAATGCTTGGTCAGCTCCAGAAGTCGACGGCGCTGCTCCTTCGTGACGGAATTGACCTTGGTGTCCCCCGGGATGCCGGAACGGGCCACCATCACCGGGATCATGGTCTTGGGATAGAGCCCCGAAAGGGCGTTTTCAAAGCTGCGGTTTTTGCTCTCCCCGAAGTCCCGGAGGATCCGGGCGTCCAGCTTCTCCTCGTCCAGGGCGGGCTTCAAGTCGATGTCGATTATGTAAACCTTTCCCTGCTCCATGTGGGCGGAGGCCGAGAGGATCACCGGCCCCGAGAGGCCGAAGTGGGTGAACAGGAGTTCGCCGAATTCCTCAAATACAGGTTTGCCGGTGGGAAGCGTAGGGGCCGGCGTCCTCGACGGCCCGAGCGTTTCCGTTCGGGATGGGTTCGGGGCGTTGAGGACACCGCCCCCTACGGCCTCGAACAGCCGCACGTTGACATTTTTCAGGGCCAGGCCCTGCATTTGGGCGCACCAGGGGCCGTCCTCCACCAGGGGCACCAGGGAGCCCACAGGGGGAATGATCGTGTGGCCCAGGGCCTTGGCCATCCGGTAGCCGTCCCCGGTGGAGCCGGTAGCGGGGTAGGATTTCCCCCCGGTGGCCAAAATCACCGCCGGCGCGAAGAAGTCCCCCCGATCCGTGCGGACGCCGGAGATACGCGCGGCGGTAGGGGGCGGCGTCCGCGACGACCCGGGCGTTTCCGTTTGGGATGGGTTCGGGGCGTCGGGGACGCCGCCCCCTACAGTTAAAATCTCCTTCGCGCGGGCGCGGCGGAGCTCCACGCCGGCGTATCCCAGGGCGGTTTTCAGTGCCTCCAGGACGGAGGCGGACTTGTCGCTCACCGGGAAGACCCGGTTGCCCCGCTCGGTCTTGGTCTCACAGCCGTGGCTCTCAAAGAACGTGATGGCGTCCTCCGGGGTGAAGCCCGAGAGGGCCGAGTAGAGAAAGCGGGAATTCCGGGGGACGTTCTTCAAAACCTCCTGCCAGGGGCAGTTGTTGGTGAGATTGCAGCGGCCCTTGCCGGTGATGAGCAGCTTTTTGCCCAGCCGGTCGTTGGGCTCCAGCAGCAGGACCTTCGCCCCGGCGTAGCCGGCCTGGATCGCGGCAAACATCCCGGCAGCCCCGCCGCCGATCACAATTATGTCATAGTGATTCATGGTTTCAATTCTCAATCCTCAACGCTCAATTCTCAATTTCCCTACTGCTCCCAGGGGGCGGGCTTGTCGTTGAGGTTGACGCCCTTCCGCTCCTGCAGCCAGGGGCGGATCCGGAAGAAGTAGAGGCTGATGCCGCCGATCAGGGTGAATACCAGGCCGATGAACCCGCAGATGGCGCTGCCCAGCCAGCCCCAAACGCCGGTGAGGATCAGATCCCCGGGGTTCTTGGGATCATAGGCCGCCGAGAGCTCGTCTCCCACGAAGAACGAAGACGAATACACCCCCACGGTCGCCTGCCGGGGGCTGCCCTCCACCAAATACTCCACGATGGTCCTGTGGGTCGTCTCGTCTCCGTCACGCTGCTCGTCAAAGCCCACGATCACGGCCGTGGTTCTCGCGTAGCTTTCCAGCTTGCGGGCGTGCCGGACCGCCAGAAACCCGGCGATCGCCAGCAGGATCAGTCCCGCCGCCAGAAAGATCAGCAGGATCCATTTGCCCCCGGCGCTGCGGGGATCGATGTTTTTGTTGTATGCATATCTCATTCGCATGATTCTTTCACTCCTTATGGACAGGGGACTGTACTCTCATTCTCATTCGCCCATTTCCAGGCTTTTCAGCTCCGACCCCGTCAGAGGCCGCCATTGGCCGGGTTTCAGGTCGCCCAGTTGGATGGGGCCCTCGGCGATGCGCTGCAGCCGGGTGGTTTTCAGCCCCGCGGCCTCCGCCGCGAGTTCAGATGCTCCCGTCGGATCCGGGTCAGATACAAATATCGTGGAACCCCGGTGCTGATCATCAGCACCAGCAGCAAAATCTCCATGAACGAAAAAAACGAGAAACGCCAGAAGCCGGCAAGCACCGGATGCCCCGGGTCTTCCGGGTCATAGGCAACACGGATGGTTTTTCCGGGATATACCAAAAATAGAGATTGTTTGACTTCGCCGGTGTAACGCTTTCCCTCCGCGGTATAACTCACAGTCGCGGTGAACGGGCCGCGGACGTGTCCCGCTCTGGTTTTCAGCACCGTAGCCTCTGTTTTCTTCATCCCGCTAAGCTGCACAGCGGCGCAAACGGTCAACACCGCGAAAACAGTAAACAGCACCAAACTGACAGAAAAGATGATCCGCAGCTTGGTCTGCACATCCTCGTCTTTTTCCTCATAACGAGCGCTGACCCGCGCATTTGTCTCCCGTTTCACCTGTTTAATCCCCCATTTTCAGCCGCGCCAGTTCCTCCGGGGTCAAGAGCCGCCATTGGCCGGGTTTCAGGTCGCCCAGTTGGATGGGTCCCTCGGCAACGCGCTGCAGCCGGGTGGTTTTCAGCCCCGCGGCCTCCGCCATCCGCCGGATCTGCCGGTTGCGGCCCTCGTGGATGGTGATTTCCAACAGCGCGGTGGTCGGCGGGCAGATTGCCCGCGCTACGGGCGTTTCCGTTCGGGGGAGCTTCGGGGCGTCGAGGACGCCGCCCCCTACTGGCGTTTCCGTTCGGGGGAGCCTCGGGGCGTCGAGGACGCCGCCCCCTACTGGCGTTTCCGTTCGGGATGGGTTCGGGGCGTCGAGGGCGCCGCCCCCTACGGGCGTTTCCGTTCGGGATGGGTTCGGGGCGTCGAGGACGCCGCCCCCTACTGGCGTTTCCGTTCGGGATGGGTTCGGGGCGTCGAGGGCGCCGCCCCCTACGGGCGTTTCCGTTCGGGGGAGCTTCGGGGCGTCAAGGGCGCCGCCCCCTACGGGCCCTTCGTTTTGCATTTTGCATTCTGCATTTTGCATTTTGCATTCTGCATTTTGCATTCCCCCGTCCCTGGCCCAGACCAGCCGCACGGTGGGGGCTTTGATCCGGTAGCCGTCCAGGACGATGGGGCGTTTCAGCAGGGCCAGGGCGCCTTCGTGCCAGCCGGAGACCCAGAGGCGGTAGGTCTTGTTCACCTCGCCCTTGGGGTGGGTCAGACGGTTGGCCAGGGCTCCGTCGTTGGTCATCAGCAGCAGGCCCTCGGAGAACTGATCCAGACGGCCCACGGGATAGAGCCGCCCCAGCTCCGGCGGCAGCAGCGCCGCCACGGTGGGCCGACCCTTTTCGTCCTGCAGGGTGGTGACCACCCCCCGGGGCTTATAGAGCAGAACGGTGGTGGTCGCCGCCGGGGGCGCGGGCAGAGGGCGGCCCTCCACCCGGATCTCGTCCAGGGCCGGATCCGCCGTATCGCCAAGCCGGGCAAGGCCCCCGTTCACGGTGACCTTGCCCCGGATGATCCATTCCTCCGCCGCCCGCCGGGAGCAGAGCCCGGAAGCAGCGATCAGTTTTTGCAGTCGTTCTTTCATAGCAGCTTGTGGCTTATCGTTCTGAGTTCTGTAGCGGCGCACAGCTCTGCATAAGTTCCGGCAGCCAAATATGCTGCGCCACGGCTTGCATATTTGGGCCGTCACTTAACCGGTGCGCCACGGTTCCGGGTTCTGGGTTCAGAGTTCGCAGGGGCGCACACCTGTGCCCTTTATGGGTATTGTGCGCCCTGTTTGCGAAGCAAACAATCGTACGGGGGACGGGGCGTCGTGGGCGCCGCCCCCTACAACCGTACCCTACGGGGAATGCGGACGGCAGAGTGCCGTCCCTACGGGGAATGCGGACGGCAGAGTGCCGTCCCTACGGGGAACGCGGACGGCAGAGTGCCGTCCCTACGGGGAATGCGGACGGCAGAGTGCCGTCCCTACGGGGAATGCGGACGGCAAGGTGCCGTCCCTACGGGGAATGCGGACGGCAAGGTGCCGTCCCTACGGGGAATGCGGACGGCAGAGTGCCGTCCCTACGGGGAATGCGGACGGCAAGGTGCCGTCCCTACGGGGAACGCGGACGGCAGAGTGCCGTCCCTACTTGTTACTTGTTACTTGTTACTTATTACTTATTACCTGTCAACTGCTTCCCCCCAGCTGACCGGGATCTCGCCGATCAGCCTTCCGTTGAGATAGACCTTCACCGTGCCTGCTTCCTTGCCGGAGAGCAGGTCGGAGCTCAGGCCGGGGCAGAAGACCAGGCGGGGCTCCTCGCCGGGGGCCAGGCGCAGGGTCAGATCAGCCTGGGCGATCAGCGGCGTGCCGCCGGGGGCAGTGCAGAGAGGGGCTCCCTTGGCAGCCACGTTCCGCGCCGCATAGCGGGAAAAGCCCCAATCCAGCAGGGCCACGTGATCCTGCCAGTCGTCGGGGTCGTTGATCGTCACGCAGATCAGCGTCCGGCCCTCCCGCTGGGCGGCGCTCACCAACAGCCGCCCGGCGGCCTTGGTATAGCCCGTCTTGACCCCGATGCAGCCGGGGCAGCGCCAGAGCAGCCGATTGTGGTTGGTCAGCACCCGATCCCCGGTCACCTTGACCGATTTTGTGCCGCAGATCTGCCGGAACTCGTCGTTTTCCAGGGCCTTGGCTGTCAACAGGGCCAGATCCCGGGCGCTGCTGTAGTTGCCCTCGCTGTCCAGGCCGTGGGGGTTGGCATAGTGGGTATTCTGCAGGCCGAGACTGCGGGCGGCGTCGTTCATCCGGGCCACAAAGGCGTCCTCGGAGCCCCCCACCGCAATGGCAAGGGCCAGGGCCGCGTCATTGCCGGATTGGAGCATGGTGCCGTAGAGCAGCTCCCGGCGGGTCAGGGTCTCGCCCTGCTTCAGATACAGGGACGTGCCCTCCACGCCCACGGCCTCCGGTGGGATCGTCACAGGGCGATCCAGCTCCCCCTCCAGACAGGCCAGCCAGGCCGTCATGATCTTGGTGGTGGAGGCGATCAGCCCGGGTCTGTCCGGGTGGCGGGTATAGAGGAATTCTCCCGTGTCCGCGTCCAGCACCGCCGCGCAGCCGGCGGAAACCGCAGGCGCAGCCTCCGCCTCCGCAGACACAGGAAGACAGCCGACGGCCAAAAGCATTGCCGTCAGCAAAGCAAGCATTCGTTTCATATTTCATCACCCGGAAACAGGATGCCCCGAAAGGCGACAAAATATGAGTGAGAAATTTTTTAGTCACCAGTCACCAGGGAGCAGGGATCAGGGATCAGGCATCAGGCATCAGGCATCAGGGGGCAGGCATACTTCGTGACTCTTCGAGTTCAGGCACCGCCTGTAGGGGGCGGCGCCCTCGACGCCCCGTCCCCCGTTCCGACCGGGCCGCAGGCGCGCAACACGCCCGTAGCGCCGGCAATCTGCCGGCCTTTGCCCCGCACGGTGGGTTTCTAATGAATACTGAAGATTGAATAACCGTCTAATGAATAATGTCGGAGTTTTTCAAATCGCGATTTGAAAAACACATATATTTTTAAGTTTTCAGTTTTAAGTTTTCAGTATTCATTTCGTCTTGCCGCGGGGGTACGGATTCTTCGCTTTGCTCAGAATGACAGATGGGGAGGCGCGCACCACTTGTCCCTACGATCCATTATGCATTATGCACTATGCACTATGCATTCCCGTCCGGGCGGGGGAACGGGCGGGCTAATAGCCCGCGCTACCGCAGGGTGCATCCGGGCGGGGGAGCGGGCGGGCTAATAGCCCGCGCTACCGCAGGGTGCATCCGGGCGGGGGAGCGGGCGGGCTAATAGCCCGCGCTACCGCAGGGTGCATCCGGGCGGGGGACGCCGCCCCCTACGCCTCCGGCTTGGCCTTTCTGCTGTCCAGGAAGTCGGCCAGCTTGTCGATCAACTCGGGGGCCTGCTCTACGATGCGATCCACAGTGGAGGAGGCGGGCTCCGCTACGGGCAGCATCCGCACGCTCTTGCCCTGGATCACCAAAAAGGCTACCGGATCCACGCTGACGCCGGCGCCCATGCCGCCGCCGAAGGGATCCTTACTGGCCGACAGAGCGCTCTTGGTGGCAAAATCCGTGCCGCCGCCGCCCATGCCGATATGGATCTTGGTGATGGGGATGATGGTGACGTCCTCGCCCACCTTGACCGGCTGGCCCACGATGGTATTCACGTCCACCATCTTCTGCATCCGCTCCATCGCGGAGGAGATCATCTCGGAAATGTTATTCGTCATGCTTGTTCCACCTTTCCGGCAATTTTAGTTTGGGGCTCCTGAGGGGATTTTTTCTTCTTTGCTTTTTTCTGCTTCAGATACAGCCGCAGGGCGCGCCAGGCGTATTTCAGACCCAGCAGCACCACGCCGCCGACGCGGATGCGGACTGCAAGCTCCGCCTCCAGGTCGGTCTTGGCGGCGGTGAAATCGGGGTAGACCGCGATCTTCCGCTCCTTGATGCGGAAGGCCCGCTCCAGAATGGGCAGGGCGATGCCGACGGTCTCCCAGGCCTTGCCCACAGTCCGGCCCGTCTTGGCCGGGTCGCCCCCCGCCAGGGCAACGCGAATCCGCAGCCGGGTGACGGTGAGCTTCCGGTGGAAGAATTCCCCCACGAAGTTCGCCCCCAGCTTGGCCCAGGGGATCAGAGCCGCCAGCTTGTCCTTCAGCGGCTGCTTGGGCTGGGGCGCGGCGGGCTTGGGCTTCGCGATCAGGGCGTGGGCCTGGGCGTCCTTTTTCTGCTTGGCCTTGGCCTCGGCCTTTTTGGCGGCCTTGGCGGCCTTTTTGGCCTCCTTCTTTTCCCGCTTCTTCCGGGACAGAGGCTTCTTGGGGATGATGCCGATTTTGAAAAAGAGGATCGACAGCCGCAGGGTCACGCTGTCGTGATAGCCGAAATACACGCTGACCGGAATGCAGCCGATCAGGAAGATCACGGCGGCGATGATCAGCAGGACTTTCATGACTTGATGCCCTCCATGGTCGTCTGGGAAGGAGCGATGTGGGCATCGCTCCCTACGGGTGCGGAGGCGTCGGCAGAAGGAGCGATGTGGGCATCGCTCCCTACGGGTGCGGAGGCGTCAGGCTCCGATACAGTATCGGGGGAATTGCTGAACTGCACCTTCTCCATCTCCGGCAGATCCTCCAGGGATTCCAGGCCGAAGGTGCGGAGGAAGTCGGGGGTGGTGCGGTAGAGGATGGGGCGGCCCGGGGCGTCCAGGCGGCCGTTTTCCTCGATGAGCTTCTTATTCAGCAGGGCAGCCACGGAATAGGAGCTGTCCACCCCCCGCAGCTTCTCCACGAAGGCCTTGGTGGTGGGCTGATAGTAGGCAATGATGGTCAGCGTCTCCAGCTGGGAGGCGGAGAGCTTGGGGGGCTTGCGGGTCTCCAGGGCCTTGGTGACCCAGGGGGCCAGGTCGTTCTGGGAGCACATCTGCCAGCTGTCCTCCAGGCGGAGGATGCGGATGCCCCGGCGCTCAAAGGCATAGAGATCCGCCAGCTCCCGCAGGGCCTCCCGGACCTCGTCCGGGTCGGTCTCGGTGACGAAGCACAGCCGCTCCGTCTCCACCGGCTCCCCCGAGGCAAAGAGGATCGCCTCGCAGATGCGCTGCAGCTCCTTACGATCCATGGGCACTCTCCTTTCCTGTATCAAATCGTTGAAAATTGAAAGTGGAAAATTGAAAGTTATGGTATCGTTCAAATTGCGATTTGAACGATGATTTGGAACGAAAATTGCCGCTCCGTGCCGTTTCGAGCGTACAAGCTCTCGGAAAGACGTTCAACGCGTTTTTCAAATGGCAATTTGAAAAACACATCCATTTTCAACTTTCCATTTTCAACTTTCAACTTTTGCAGGTGAGCCCTCGCCGTCGGGCACCCGGAGGAGCCGAACCGCGGTTTCGCCGCCCTCGCCGTCCAGCTCCACGGCGTTGTTTCTGCACAGCTCCAGCACAGCCAGGAAGGTGGCCACGATCTCCGACCGGCTCCGGCAGCCCTGAAACAGGCGGCGCAGGCGGCTGACTCCCCGGAGCAGCAGCTTTTTCAACAGCTCAGCGGTCTTTTTGCCCACGGGATAGGGCTCCCGGCCCACGATGCCCTCAAAGCTTGCCTTGGGGGGCGGCAGGAGCTTTTTGCTCCGCTCCGAGAGGGTCTCGAAGGCCCGGAGCAGATCCGACGGGGCGTGACGGTAACGGTAGGTGCGATCCCGCTCAAAGGGCTCGGGGCCCTTGGTGAACAGGCCCAGGCCCAGTTCGTTCCGCTCCTCCAAAAAGGCTGCGGCGGTGCGGATCTTGTCGATGGCGTCCGCCCGCTGGCGCTCCTGGAGGGATTGGATCAGCAGCTCCATTTCGGATTGGGCCTCCGCCTGCTCGGCGGCGGACAGGAGCATCTTGGTCTTGATCAGCATCAGGTGGGAGGCCATGGCGATAAACTCGCTGGCGATCTCCATGTCCATGCGCTTCATCTCGTCCAGATAGGCCAGGTATTGCTCCAGAATGGCCGCGATGGAGATGTCCTCGATCTCGATTTTATTTTTGCTCAACAGGAGCAGGATCACGTCCAGAGGCCCGTCGAAGTCCTCCGCCGTGTCGTCCTTGGCCTTTACGACCCCTGTGAGATGGTATTTCGGTTCGTCTGTCATAGTTCTGTAGGTATTCGCTCAACTTTCAATTCTCAATTCTCAACTTGTTTACCCCCCGGTGATCCATGCCGTAGGGGCGGATGCCCTCATCCGCCCTTGTTGCCGCACCGGATAGGGCCGATGTGGGCATCGGCCCCTACTTGTTTACCCCCCGGCGATCAGCTTGGCCAGGGGCATGGCCACGGCCTGGATGCCCTGCAGGACGATCTTCATCAAAAAGCCCAGGGGCGCGTCCAGCCAGCCCAGCCACAGCAGGGCCAGCAGCACCAGCATCCCGTAGCGCTCGTAGCGCATCAGCTTGGAATAGCTCGCCTCCGGCAGGATGATCGCCAGGATCTTGGAGCCGTCCAGGGGGGAGATGGGGATCAGATTGAACACCGCCAGGCCCACGTTCAGGATCAGAAAGCGCTCCAGGAACACCGTCAGCCAGTACTGCCAGCCGGAGGGATCCCGGACACCGTCCATCATCATCCACAGCTTCATGCCCCCGGCGTAGAGGGCGATATAGTAGATCAGCCCAAAGACCAGGGCCAGGAGCAGATTGGACAGGGGCCCTGCCAGCGCGGTGAGGGCCATGCCGGTTTTTTGGCTTTTCATCTTGGTCATCCGGGCGGGGTTGACCGGCACGGGCTTGGCCCAGCCGAAGTGGACTACCACCATCATGAGAAAGCCCAGGGGATCCAGGTGGCGCAGGGGGTTCAGACTGATGCGGCCGGAGCGCTTGGCGGTGTCGTCCCCCAGCCAGTAGGCGGACAGGGCGTGGCTGCTCTCATGGACGGAGATGGACACCAGCGCCGCCGCGGCAAACATCAGCCACTCGATGATCTTGCTCAGGTCGATGCCCCGAGCCCAGTCGTTGAATGTGGACATTTCAGTTACTCCCAAAGGCTTCGGAGCGGGGCAAAACCCTGCCCAGGCTCCGAATCGCACAGTTTTCAATATATTGTATCACAGTTTTGCCCATTTCGCAAGTGCGGCAAACGTGGTTTGGGAGATTTTTCACACAACGCGTTAATTGTAATTTGAGGATCCGGAAAACGCAATTACACGATGCGCTGTTCGTACCGGGCATCAGGGATCAGGCATCAGGCATCAGGCATCAGGCATCAGGCATCAGGCATCAGGCATCAGGCATCAGGCATCAGGCACCGCCTGTAGGGACAAGCAGTGCTTGTCCGCTGGTTCCCCGTTCGCACAAAGTCACCAGGCACCAGGCACCGCCTGTAGTGCCGGCAGTCTGCCGGCCATCCCCCCTTCGCACCCCGCCGTAGGGGCGGCCAGTGGCCGCCAGCAGGCCGCACCGGCCACCCCACACGCACCCACCGTAGGGGCTGCTCTTATCCGCAAGGATGAGCAGCCCGGTTTGCGCAGCAAACAATCGCCCGGCGGGCGATCCAGCCGGGTGCGCTGCATTGACCCGGTGGCGGCGTCGGAACCCGGTTGGATTTGCCTTGCGGCAAATTGCGTTCGTGCCGAACGCCGGGACGCTCACCCCTTGCGGGGTAAGAGCGTCCCCTACGGGGGAAACGGGCCGGCAGATTGCCGGCGCTACAGATTACGCGGACGGCAGGGTGCCGTCCCTACGGGGAACGCGGACGGCAGAGTGCCGTCCCTACGTACTTCTCGTTCCCTGATGCCTGATGCCTGATCCCTGATGCCTTTATGCACATGAAGTCCCCGTTTTGCGACTGACACCGAAGCTTTTTCACGCAAATGCAGCCCGCGTGTTCCGCAAAACGCCCGGGCTGCTTTCCCTATTTCGCCATGCCCCGGTATTTGTAGCCCGCGGCTTGGATGGCCTGCCGGAGCTCTGCCTCCCCGGGGCTGCCGTGGATCGTCACCAGGCCCGTCCGGAAATCCGCTGCGGCGGATTCTACCCCGGGCAGGGCCTCCAGCGCCTCCCGGACGTGCCGCTCGCAGTTGTGGCACATCATGCCCTTGACCTTGACGGTCAGCACATTCCCCGGCGCAGGAACAGGGGCCGCCGCCGGGGCATCGTTGTTCCCGCTGCCCAGCTTCACCAGGTTCAGCCGCAGGGCGTTGGTGACCACGCAGAAGCTGGACAGGCTCATGGCCGCCGCGCCGAACATGGGGTTCAGCGTCCAGCCGAAAGCCTTGATAAAGGCCCCCGCGGCCAGGGGGATCCCAATGGTGTTGTAGATAAAGGCCCAGAACAGGTTCTCGTGGATGTTCCGCAGGGTGGCCCGGCTCAGCCGGATGGCAGCGGGCACGTCGGAGAGCTTGCTCTTCATCAGCACCACGTCCGCCGCGTCGATGGCCACGTCCGTACCCGCGCCGATGGCAATGCCCACGTCCGCCCGGGTCAGAGCAGGGGCGTCGTTGATCCCGTCCCCCACCATGAGGACGGGGCCCCGGCTCTGCAGATCCCGGATCACAGCCTCCTTGCCCTCCGGCAGGACGCCGGCCACTACCTCGTCCACCCCGGCCTGGGCCGCGATGGCCTTGGCGGTGCGCTCGTTGTCGCCGGTCAACATAATTACCTTGATTCCCATGTTCTGTAAATCCCGGATGGCGTCATGGGATTCCGGCTTGATGGGATCGGCCACGGCTATGACGCCCAGCAGCCGGGAGCCCCAGGCAAAGAGCAGGGGCGTCTTGCCCTGCGAGGCGAGGGCTTCGGCACGTTGGAGAATAGGGCTGCCCTCGGTAGCGGCGCACAACTGTGCGCCACGGGAAGCAGGCCCTACGGACGCTCCCTCGTCAGCCTTCCCCTTGAGGGGAAGGTGGCAGCGGGCGTCCCCCGCAAGCCCGCTGACGGATGAGGTGGGGTTGGTTGCTCCGTTCGGTTCGTCGATAGCAGCAGCTTGTCGAGGCTCCACCTCATCCGCCCCCTGCGGGGGCACCTTCCCCTCAAGGGGAAGGCTTTGCAGGCGCTCGGTGACGAATTTCAGCGAGCCGCCGATCAGGGGCTTGCCGTCCAGGACGGCTTCCAGGCCGTTGCCGGGCAGGGCGCGGAAGGCAGTAAGCTCCGGGAATACCAGCACCGTTGGCGCATAGGCGCCTCCAATTACGTCTGCGTTACGGTCGGAGCAACGCGGCGTCGAAGGTGCCGTGCTCTCTTTCCGCCCCGCCGCGGGGGGAACGGATTCTTCGCTTTGCTCAGAATGACAGACGGGGGAGCCCTCTGCGGTTTGCGGGCGGCCGATGGCCGCCCCTACAGGCTCGGGCGGGCGCACACTGTGCGCCCCTGCGGGTGCGTCCTCGCGTCCCCGATTGCCTGTTGCCTGTTGCCTGTTGCCTGAGCCCCCCGCGTACGCCACAACCGCGCGCGCCAGCGGGTGCTCGCTGCGCTGCTCGAGGGCCAGGGCGGCGGCGAGGAGCTCGCGCTCCGTCACGCCGTCGGCGGGAAGGACGTCCGTCACGGCAGGCTGTCCGGTGGTGACGGTGCCGGTCTTATCCAGGGCCACCAGCTTGGCCTTGCCGGTCTGCTCCAGGGAGACGGCGGTCTTGAACAGGATGCCGTTCTTCGCGCCCACGCCGCTGCCCACCATAATGGCCACGGGCGTGGCCAGGCCCAGGGCGCAGGGGCAGGAGATCACCAGCACGGAGATGCCCCGGGCCAGGGCGTAGGAGAATTCCCGGCCCGCCAGCAGCCAGATCGCCGTGACCAGCACGGCAATGGAGATCACGGCGGGGACGAAGATCCCGGAGACCTTGTCCGCAGTCTTGGCGATGGGGGCCTTGGTGGCCGCCGCGTCGGAGACCATGCGGATGATCTGATTCAGGGTGGTATCCTCCCCCACCCGGGTCGCCCGGGCCTTGAGCCAGCCGGATTGGTTCACGGTAGCGGCGGAGAGCAGGTCGCCGGGGGCCTTGTCCACGGGAATGGACTCGCCGGTGAGGGCGGATTCGTTGACGGCGGAGCTGCCCTCCAGCACCACCCCGTCCACCGGCACGGCCTCCCCGGGCCGAACCACAAAGAGCTCGTCCTTCCGCAGCTGGGCTACCGGGACGGTGCGCTCCACGCCGTCCCGGATCACCGTGGCGGTCTGGGGGGCCAGCTTCATCAGACCCTTCAGCGCGTCGGTGGTGCGGCCCTTGGACTTGGCCTCCAGCAGCTTGCCCACGGTGATCAGCGTCAGGATCATGGCGGCGGATTCAAAGTAGAACTCCTCCATATAGGCCATGACGCCGGCGGCATCCCCGTCCGTCTGGGCTCGGGTCATGAGGAACAGGGCGTAGACCGACCAGACGAAGGAAGCGGCGGAGCCCAGCGCCACCAGGGTATCCATATTGGGCGCCCGGTGCAGCAGCGCCCGGAAGCCGGAGATGAAAAAGCGCTGGTTGATCACCATGACGATGGCGGCCAGCAGCAGCTGAACCAGCCCCATGGCAACGTGGTTGTCCTCGAACCATTTGGGCAGGGGGAAGCCCCACATCATATGGCCCATGGAGAAGTACATCAAGACCAGCAGGAAGCCCAGGGACCAGAACAGCCGCTTTTTCAGCCGGGGGGACTCGTGATCCGCCAGGGACTCCGCGGCCTGGGAGGGGGCGGCAGTCTCGCCCCCGCTCCCCTTCTCGGAAGCGCCGTAGCCTGCCGCCGTGACCGCGGCAATGACCGCTGCGGGCTCCGCCGTACCCTCCACGCCCATGGAGTTGGTCAGCAGACTCACGGCGCAGGCCTCCACCCCCGGCACGGCCTTTACCGCCTTTTCCACCCGGGCCGAGCAGGCGGCGCAGCTCATGCCGGTGACGTTGTATTGTTTCATTGGCTTACCTCATCATCTTCTGGATGGTTTCCAGCAGCTCGTCCACCACTTCGTCCTTGCCGGCGCGGAGCTCGTCCGCCACGCAGCTGCGGATGTGGTCTGCCAGCAGCTCCCGCTGGAACGCGTTCAGCGCCGCGCTGACAGCGGCGCACTGGATCAGAATGTCGTTGCAGTAGATTTCGTTCTCCACCATGCCCCGGACGCCCCGGATCTGACCCTCGATCCGGTTCAGCCGGTGGATCAGCGCCTTGCGTACAGCCTCGTCCCGCGGGACAGCCTTCTTGCGGCAGCAGGATGACTCGTTCATAGGATGACCCCCTTTGGTCGATTTGATTCTATAGGGTATTATATACCCCGTGGGGGTATTTGTCAAGAGAAAGAATGCGTCCCCCGCACGACGGGGTTTTTAATGAATAATGAATACTGAATAACCGTCTAATGAATAATGTCGGAGTTTTTCAAATCGCGATTTGAAAAACACATTTATTATTCATTCTTAAGTCTTCAGTATTCATTATTCATTTCGTCCGGCCGCGGGGGGTACGGATTCTTCGCTTTGCTCAGAATGAGGGGGGACGGGGACGAGCGATGCTCGCCCCTACGGGCGGTGCCTGAACTCGAAGAGTCACGAAGTATGCCTGATCCCTGATGCCTGATCCCTGATGCCTGATCCCTGATGCCTGATGCCTGATCCCTGATCCCTGATCCCTGATCCCTGATGCCTGATCCCTGATGCCTGATGCCTGATGCCTGATCCCTGATTCCTGATGCCTGATCCCTGATGCCTGCTCCCTCATTTTGCATTTTGCATTTTGCCCTTTGCATTCTGCATTCCTCCCCCGTCGGCTGCATAGACTTGCGTAACCCATGCTTGGGAGGTGCGGATATGACAGATACCATCGACAAGCGGGCCAGGGAGCTGGCGGAATTCGTTTTGGAAACCGGGGCCACCGTGCGGGCAGCCGCGGAGCGCTTCGGCGTGTCCAAATCCACGGTACACAAGGATCTCACCCAGCGGCTGGAGCCCATCGACCGCCCGCTTTGGCTCCGCGTCCGGGCGGTGCTGGAACACAACAAGGCAGAACGGCATCTGCGGGGCGGCGAGGCCACCCGGAGGAAGTACCGGATCCGGAATGCAAAATGCGAAATGCAAGATGCAAAATGATCCGGAGGGCGGATGTGGGCATCCGCCCCTACGGTTTCTGCGCTCTTGACAAACGCCGCGTTTTCCGGCATAATATACGGATAGATACGTAACCCGCGAAATACTGACACAGGAGGCAGCTATGGATCAGGTTTTTGTCACCGGGCACCGGAATCCGGACACGGACTCCATCGTTTCGGCCATGTCCTACGCAGCGCTGCAGAACGCCCTGGGCGAACGGGGCTACACCGCGGCGCGGCTGGGCCATCTGAACGACGAATCCAAGCGCATTCTCGAGCGCTTCGGCTTTGAGCCGCCCGTTCTCATCAAGGATATGCGGACCCAGGTGCAGGATCTGGACTTTGACACACCGCCGGCCCTGAGCGCCGCCCTGACGGTGGCCCGGGGTTGGAATCTGCTGCGAAGCAACGCCTCCATCACCGCCATCCCCGTCACCAACGAGGACGGCACCCTCTTCGGGATGCTCTCCTCCGGCGACGTGGCCGGCTACGACATCCGGACCATCGAGGATCCCCTTGTCCGGGACGTGCCCCTGTTCAACCTGCTCTCCGTGCTGGAGGGCCGGGTGCTCAACGACGCGGGGGCCTGCATGGACACCGTATCGGGCGAGCTGATCTTCGGCCTGCCCCGGGGGGCCGATCTGCGGCTGTTCGACCACGAGAACTACATCGCCGTCTGCGGCGACCAGCCGGAGGTGATCCGCTGGGCTCTGGAATCCAACATCCACTGCCTGATCCTCTGCGAGGCGGAGCTGAGCCCGGAGCTGCGGGAACTGGAGACGAAAACCTGCATCATCTCCACCCCCTTCTCCGCCTACCGGGCCGCCCGGCAGATCTTCCAGGCCATTCCCATCGCCCGAATCTGCCAGTCCTCCAACCTGGTCACCTTCCGGCTGACGGACTACCTGGACGACGTGCGGGAGACCGTTTCCAAGAGCCGCTACCGCTGCTATCCCATTCTGGACGCAGAGGACAAGGTGGTGGGCACCCTGTCCCGCTACCATCTGCTGAAGCCCAGGCGCAAAAAGGTGGTGCTGGTGGACCACAACGAGGCCGCCCAGTCCGTCCCCGGGCTGGAGCAGGTGGAGCTGCTGGGCATCATCGACCACCACCGGCTGGCGGACATCCAATCCGCCAACCCCATCTTCTTCCGCAACGAGATCGTGGGCAGCTCCACCACCATTGTGGCGGAGATGTACCAGGAAAAGGGCCTCATGCCCTCCAAAAAGATGGCTGGCCTCATGTGCGCCGCCATCCTCTCGGACACGGTCATCTTCAAATCCCCCACGGCCACCCCCCGAGATCGCACCATTGCCGAACGGCTGGCCCGGATCGCCGGGATCGACCTGGAGGAGCTGGGGCAGTTCATCTTCACCGCCTCCCTGGGGGCGGACAAGTCCGCCCGGGATCTGATGTACGCGGACTACAAGGACTTCCACATCGCGGGCCACTACCTGGGCGTGAGCCAGATCACCTGCGTGGATTCCGTGTCCATGCTGGATCGGAAGGACGAATTCCTGGCCGAGATGACCCGGGCCAAGCAGGAGCGGGGCTACGACATTATGATCCTGATGCTCACCGACGTGCTGCTGGAGGGCACCCAGATCATCTTCCTGGGAGACGCGGACGACATTGCCCAGGCCTTCGGCGTGGAGCCCCAGGGCAGCACCCTCTTCCTGCCCGGCGTCATGAGCCGGAAAAAGCAGGTCATCCCCATGCTGTCAGCCCTGTGGGGCTGAGCGCCAAGCGCATACGCGCTTTGCGCATGAAGTATTTGCTGACGCAAATAGGAAGTATGGCTTCGCCGCATGAAGGCGCTGCGCTTATGAAGTATGGCTGCGCCATATTTGACGCAACGGGTAGTTTTCCCCACTTTTGAAGTCAATATTTTTTTCATCTGTTTATTCGCAGAATAAACAGATACCGCAATATGTGCGAAGCACATACTTCATATCTCCGAAGGAGATACTTCATATTCCGCTAAGGAATACTTCATATCTCCGAAGGAGATACTTCATTCGATACGCAGGAGGTTATTTAAATTGAAACTGTACGATGTACTGATCGTTGGCGCCGGCCCTGCAGGGCTCACCGCTGCCATTTACGCCCGGCGGGCGGGAAAGACCGTGCTGGTGCTGGAAAAAGACACCTTCGGGGGGCAGATCACCTTCTCCCCCAAGCTGGAAAACTACCCCGGCTTTGAGACCATCTCCGGCAACGACCTGGCCCAGCGGATGCTGGAGCAGGCCATGGCCCTGGGGGCCGACGTGGACATGGACACGGTGCTGGGGATCGAGGACGGTCCGGTGAAGACCGTCATCGGCGAGGGGGGCCGCTATGAGGCCCGGGCCGTCATCATCGCCGCCGGAGCCCGGCACCGCCGCCTGGGTCTGCCCCGGGAGGAGGACATGATCGGCAGCGGTCTGTCCTTCTGCGCGGTCTGCGACGGTGCCTTCTACCAGGGCGCCCACGTGGCCGTGATCGGCGGGGGCAACACCGCCCTGCAGGAGATCCTGCTGCTGGCCGAGACCTGCAAAAAGGTCACGGTGGTGCAGAATCTAGCCTTCCTCACCGGCGAGCAGAAGATGATCGACCAGGTGCTGGCCCGGCCCAACGTGGAGGTGCTGTATTCCACGGTCTGCGTGGGCTACGAGGGAGAGGATCAGCTCACCGGCCTGCGCCTGCAGAACACCGAAACCGGCGCGGAACAGCAGCTGGCAGTGGACGGAGCCTTCCTGGCCATCGGCACCGAGCCGGAGAACCAGGCCTTCGCCGCCCTGGCCCCCTTGAACGAGGCGGGCTACATCAAGGCCGACGAAAGCTGCGTCACCCCCACGGCCGGGATCTTCGCCGCCGGGGACTGCCGCACCAAGGCCTACCGCCAGGTGGCCACCGCCGTAGCCGACGGCGCAGCCGCGGCCCTGAACGCCTGCAGGTGGCTGGATCGATGAAAATATGCATGAAAAAAGCACGGCAGAAGTCGTGCTTTTTTCATGCGGGCGCACTCGTATGTAGGGGCGGCCAGTGGCCGCCAGCAGGCCGCACCGGTCATCCCAAACGCACCCCGCCGTAGGGACGAGCACCTGTGCCCTTCATGGGTAGTGCTCGTCCGGTTTGCGAAGCAAACAATCGCCCGCCAGGGCGATCCAGCCATGTCCGTTGTTCGAACCCGGTCGCGGCGTCGTGGTGCGGCTGGATTTGCCTTGCGGCAAATTGCGTTCGTTCCGAACGCCGGGGCGTCGTGGGCGCCGCCCCCTACAACCGTACCCTACTGTAGCGCCGGCTATTAGCCGGCATACCGGGTGCGATAATCGGTCCCGGTTGCGGCGATGGGGTGCGGCTGGATTTGCCTTGCGGCAAATTGCGTTCGTTCCGAACGCCGGAGCGATGTGGGCATACTTCGTGACTCTTCGAGTTCGCTCCCTACGGGGACGGGGAACGGCGGGCTAATAGCCCGCGCTACGGTAGGGTGCGCCCCTATATCTGCTCCAGCTTGGCGCGGAAGCTGATGGCCCGGGGGGTGGGGAGGTCGTCGAAGCGGACCAGGTGGGCGGCGCGCCGGTCGTCGATGCCCTCCACGGTGCCCACGCCGAAGACGGCGTGGCGGACCCGGGTGCCCACAGGCAGAGTGGAGGCGGCCCGGTTCTCGGGCAGGCTCCGCTCCAGGGCTGCGATATAGGCCCGGGCCTCGGCGATTAGGCCCTCCGGCCGGGGCTTGGTCAGCTCCAGGTGGGCCTCGTCGATGTCCAGCAGGAAGCGGGAGGGATAGCGGGGGGAGCCGTCATGGTTCCGGCCCTCGGCCTCCGACAGGCAGAGGCTCCGTTCCGCCCGGGTCATGGCCACGAAGCAGAGCCTGCGCTCCTCCTCCATGGCCTCCAGGGTGCCGGTCTTGCGGCTGGGGAAGGCCCCCTCGTTGAGCCCCAGCAGGAACACATGGGGGAATTCCAGGCCCTTGGCCGCGTGGACGGTCATCAGCTTCACCCGGTCGTCATGGGCCTCCAGATCCGTATTCGTATACAGGGCCACATGGGCCAGATAGTGGGGCAGGGTGGCCTCCTCCCCGCAGCCGGTCTCATACTCATAGATGGACTGCTTCAGCTCCGCCAGATTGTCCAGCCGCTCCTGGCTGCCCTCGGTGCGGAGCATTTCCTCATAGCGGCTCTCGTGGAGCAGCTCCGTCAGCAGCTCCGACACAGGCCGCCCCTCCCAGCGGGCGGAGAAGTCCTCCACCAGGCGGACGAAGGCCGCGGCCTTGGTGCCCCGGAAGAGCTCCGTATCCAGGTTCTTCTGCAGGGCCAGAAAGAGGGAGCAGCGGTTTTCCTCCGCCCAGGCCTGCAAGAACTCCATGCGCCGCTTGCCCAGGTTCCGCTTGGGCAGGTTGGCCACCCGCAGGAAGGAGAGGTCGTCCCGGTAGGCCACCAGCCGCAGATAGGACAGGGCGTCCTTGATCTCCGCCCGGCCGTAGAAGGGCACGCCGCTGTAGATGGTGTAGGGGATCTTCTCCCGGTTCAGCACGTCCTCCACGGGGCGGGTGAGATAGTGGGCCCGGTAGAGCAGGGTCACGTCCCGGTAGTCCGTACCGGCGGCATGGAGGGCCTGGATCCGGGAGGCGATCCACTTGGCCTCCGCCTCGGGGGTGTCCGCGTGGTGGCAGAGCACCGTGGGCCCCTCCGGCAGGGTGGGGATCAGCTCCTTTTTCAGCCGGTTTCGGTTCTTGTCGATCAGATCGTTCACCGCCTGGAGGATCTGGGGGGTGGAGCGGTAGTTCCGGTTCATGAAGATCGTCTTCGTGCCGGGGTGCTTCTGGTCGAAGTCCAGCAGATAGCGGATGTTGGCCCCCCGCCAGGTGTAGATGGTCTGATCCGGGTCCCCCACCACAAAGAGGTTCTTGTGGTAGCCGCAGAGCACCTCCATCAGCTCGTACTGGGGCTCGTCGATGTCTTGGAACTCGTCGATCATGATGTATTCCAGCCGCTTCTGCCATTTGAGCCGGAGCTCCTCGTGCTTCCGGAAGATGTACAGGGTGAACTTGATCAGATCGTTGTAGTCCAGGCCGAAGCACTTCTTCTGCTGGTAGAGGTAGCCGTAGAAGATGATGTTCTCCGTGGAGGCAGCCTCGTCGTACTTCTGCCGCAGGGCCTCCAGGGGCAGGTCGATCAGATCCTCGTAGTATTCCGGGTGGAAGCGGAGCTTCTGCATCTCGATCATGTCCCGGGCGTTGGCGAAGGTCATGTCCCGCAGGGTCAGGCCCCGTTCCTCGTAGACGATCCGCAGCATGGCGTCGATGTCGGAATTATCCAGCACCAGGAAGGCCCTGGGATAGCCCACGGCAAAGCTGTCCTCCTGGAGCACCGACACGCAGAAGCCGTGGAAGGTGTTGATGTAGCCGGTGTCGTTGTCCCCGGTGAGATTGTGGATGCGCTGGCGCATCTCGTTGGCGGCCTTGTTGGTGAAGGTGACGCAGAGAATGTTGCCGGGCAGGATGCCCAGCTCCGTCACCAGCCAGGCGAAGCGATGGGTCAGGGCCCGGGTCTTGCCGGAGCCCGCCCCCGCGATCACCCGGACGAAGCCCTCGGTGCTTGTGACAGCCTCCAGCTGTTCGGCGTTGAGTTTTGCGGTTAAATCCATAAAATCCCCTCCTCAGGGGGAGCATAGCACAAAAACGATCCCATAAACGGGATCGTTTTCGTGCTTTTTTCATTTACAGCCCCAGCTTGTCCTCGATGTCGTTGATGACGTAGTAGACCATATTGTCCTCGGGCTTGATATAGAGCTTGCAGGAACGGATCACCGTGGAGGGGTGCTTGGCCTTGAAATCCTCCTTGCAGCGCTCCGCCAGGTCGGCGCAGTCGAACTGCCGGTTGGCGTGCTGAACATAGACCTCCGGCACCAGCGCGGAGATCACCTGCTTGCCCGCGTTCACGGCCGCTTCCAGAACGGGCTCGGCCTTCTTGACGGCGGTGCCCGCCGCGCTCTTTGCCTTGCGAACCACAGGCTCAGTTTTTTCGATGACCTCATCGACGACTTCTTTTACCTTTTTGGATGCCATACTGTTGCGTCTCCTTTTGAACACAGGTTTGTGGGCACAAGTCCTGTACCTGAGTGTACTATACCACATCTGTCAAGTCTTGTATATCACAAGTTTATGAAGTTTTTTGCCTGTTTTCAGCAGTTTTTCCCGAAAAATTGTTTTTTATTCAAAATCTGCCCGGTTTTTTTGTCTGTTTTTCGTCCATATTATATTCGGGCGCTCAAAAAATGAAGTATCTGTTCAGTCGCCCCATGAATCGTAGGGGCGGATGCCTACATCCGCCCTCGTTTCCGGGTCAAAAACGGCCAAAAGGGCCGATGTGGGCATCGGCCCCTACGGGCGACTGAACAGATACAAAATGAAAAGAAAGACGGGAGGGATCGCACATGGGAAGAAGTATCGGGCGCACGGCGGCGGCAGTCTGGCTCGCGCTGCTGCTGAGTCTTCCGGCGCTTGCGGCGGAGCCGGAAAGTCTCGTCCCTGTGGGCAGGACGGTGGGCCTGGAGCTGGAAACGGACGGCGTTTATATCGTGGGCTTCGGCGAGGAGAACGGCAGCTCCCCTGCCCAGGCGGCCGGCTTGGAGATCGGCGACCGGATCCGCGCCGTGAACGGCGTTCCCCTGGACTCTGCGGAGCGGCTGCGGGAGCTGACCGCGGACGCAGGGGGCGCGGCTGTGGTGCTGGACGTGGATCGGGCAGGCAGGGCCGTCCAGACGGCGGTGCAGCCGGTGGATCGGAACGGGCAGCTCCTGCTGGGGCTCCGGGTGCGGGATCGGATCGCCGGGCTGGGCACGGTGACCTTCTACGATCCGGAAAGCGGCCTCTTTGGGGCCCTGGGCCACGGCGTCAGCGGAGGGGGCGGCGCGCCCATGGCCATTCGCGGGGGGCTTGCCACCCAGACCTGCGTCACCGGCATCCGGCGGGGCGAGGCGGGAGCCCCCGGCTCGCTGCTGGGCAAGGCCTCCGGCGGCGCGGCCCTGGGCCGGGTGGAGCAGAACACGGCGCGGGGCCTCTTCGGCCACGCGGCCGGGGAAGCCCTGGAGGGGCAGAGTGTTCCCCTGGCCGCCCGGGAGGAGGTGGCCACGGGCCCGGCGGAGATCTGGTGCAGCGTGGACGGCGGCCAGGTGCTGCGCTATGACGTGGAGATCGAGGCCGTGCGGCTTGACCCGGAGCAGTGCCGGGATCTGCGGATCGTGGTGACGGATCCGCGGCTGCTGGAGCAGACCGGCGGCATCGTCCAGGGCATGAGCGGCTCCCCCATCCTCCAGAACGGCAGGCTGGTGGGGGCGGTGACCCACGTGCTGGTGCGGGATCCCACCCGGGGCTACGGGATCCTGATCGGCCATATGCTGGAGGCAGCGGATCAGGCGGCGAAGGCCGCCTGATCCGTCGGGGAATGCAAAATGCAGAATGCAGAATGCAAAATGACCGGCAAAAGCATTGACTTTTTTCGAAAAAAAGGCTAAAATACGTCTGCAACCGGGCCGGACAGCCGCGCGGGACGGTCGAAAGGCCCACCGTGAGGAAAGTCCGGGCTCCACAGGGCAAGGATAACGGGTAACGCCCGCCGAAGGCGACTTCAGGAAAAGTGCAACAGAGAGATACCGCCCCGCGCAAGCGGAGCAAGGGTGGAAAGGTGAGGTAAGAGCTCACCCGTCGGCTGGAGACTGTCCGACGCTGTAAACTCTATCCGGAGCAACACCGTGGAGGAGACATTGGCTGGCCCGGCCGTCTCCGAGGAGGTGGCACAGAGCGTATCGGCAACGGTACGACAAGATAGATGGCTGTCTAAGACAGAACCCGGCTTACAGACCCGATTGCAAACACAATGCAAAATGCAGAATGCAAAATGCAACATGAATTTGGGACGATCCACCGATTCCGCATTCTGCATTCTGCATTTTGCGTTCCCCTGCCGCATAGGCTGTTTGGGTGATGCCTTTTGCGAATCACGATAACAGCGGGCTTTTTTCTCCTGCCGGGCTGCCTCTGGCTGCTGGGGCGCTGGGGCTTGACGCTGCCCTTTCTCCTGGCCGCGGCCCTCCACGAGGCGGGCCATTTGGCGGCCCTTATGACCTTTCAGATCCCGGTGACGGCGCTGGAGCTCCACGCCGGCGGGGCCGTGATCCGGGCAGCGCTCCCCGGGGGCCGCCGGGAGGCCCTGGCTCTGGCCGCCGGCCCGGGCGTCAATCTCCTGCTGGCGGCAGTCTTCTGGCGGCCCTGGCACATGTTCGCCCTCTGCAACCTGGCCCTGGGGATCGGCAATCTTCTGCCCCTGCCCAAGCGGGACGGGGGAAGGATCGTGCGGGTGCTGCGGAAAAAGCGGCATTTTAGGGAATAGGGAATAGTGAATAGTGAATAGGTGAGGTGTTTTCAAATTGCCATTTGAAAACATGGAAACGTAGGGGCGCACAGTGTGCGCCGCTACGAACTCTGAACCACAAGCCACCACACCCCCATTGAGGTACACACATGAACGAACGAATCGAATCCCTGCTGCCGCGGATCTTGCCGCGGGTGCAGAAGCCCGCCCGGTACGTGGGCGGCGAATACAATCAGACCGTGAAGGATCTTGCGACCGTCGACACCCGGGTGGCCTTCTGCTTCCCGGATACCTACGAGATCGGGATGTCCAACCTGGGCCTGCGGATCCTCTACGGGATCATGAACAATATGCCCGGCGTCTGGTGCGAGCGGGTCTTCACCCCCTGGGGGGACATGGAGGACGAAATGCGCGCCGCCGGGCTCCCTCTCTACGCCCTGGAAAGCCACGACCCCGTGGGCGACTTCGACATGATCGCCTTCTCCGTGGGCTACGAAATGAGCTACACCAACATCCTTACCATGCTGGATCTGGCAGGCGTGCCCCTCCACGCCGCTGAACGGAAGGGTTTACATAATATCGTATTTGCCGGGGGCGCCTGCACCTACAACCCGGAGCCCCTGGCGGACTTCATCGACTTCTTCTCCCTGGGCGAGGGGGAGGAAAGCACAGTGGAGATCGTGAACTGCTACCGGGACGCGAAGAAGCGGGGCCTGTCCAAGGAGGAATTCCTCTGGGAGGTGGGGAAGATCCCCGGGGTCTACGTGCCCTCCCACTACGAGCACAGCTACAACCCGGACGGCACCCTGGCGGCCATCACGCCTCTGCCCGGGGCCCCGGAAAAGGTGACGAAGCGGATCGTCCAGGATCTGGACAAGGCCTGGTATCCCACGGAGCCCATCGTCCCCATGACGGAGATCGTCCACGACCGGATGAACTTAGAGGTCATGCGGGGCTGCATCCGGGGCTGCCGCTTCTGCCAGGCGGGCTACACCTACCGCCCCGTCCGGCCCCGAAAGCCGGAGACCCTGTATGAGCAGGCAGTCCACGCCCTGGAATTCTCCGGGGACAACGAGATCACCCTCTCCAGCCTCTCCACCTCGGACTACAAGTATCTGGAGCCGCTGACGGATCGGATGACGGAATACTGCGCGGCCCGGAACATCAATATGTCGGTGCCCTCCCTGCGGGCGGACAATTTCTCCCGGGATCTGATGCTGAAGCTGCAAAAGGTCCGCAAGAGCGGTCTGACCTTCGCCCCCGAGGCGGGGACCCAGCGGCTCCGGGACGCCATCAACAAGAACGTCACCGAGGAGGACATCCTCAAGACCTGCGAGATCGCCTTTGCGGGGGGCTGGAACAACGTGAAGCTCTACTTCATGCTGGGTCTGCCCACAGAGACCGACGAGGACGTGATCGGCATCGGGGATCTGGTCTACAAGATCTACAACACCTGTAAGGCCTGCGCCTCCAACAAAAAGCGGGGCGTTCGCATCCATGTAGCCACGGCCTTCTTCGTCCCCAAGCCCTTCACCGGCTTCCAGTGGGAGCAGCAGATCGACCCGGAGGAGTATCTGCGCCGCTGCCGTCTGCTGAAGGAGCACATGAACAACAAGAGCGTGGAGTACAACTACCACGAGGCCAAGCTCTCGGAGCTGGAAGCAGTCCTGGCCCGGGGCGACCGGCGTCTGGGCGCGGTGATCGAGGCCTCCTGGCGGCGTGGGGCCAAGCTGGACGGCTGGATGGAGTACTTCGACTACGACAAGTGGATCGCCGCCCTGGACGAGTGCGGCATCGACCGGCACTTCTACACCACCCGGGGCTTCGGCCTCGACGAGCTGCTGCCCTGGGACAGCATCGACCCCGGCGTCCGCAAGGACTTCCTGCGCCGGGAGCGGGAGCGGGCCTACCGCTCCGAGATCACCCCCGACTGCCGCCACGGCTGCGCCGGCTGCGGGGCGAATAAACTCTTGCTTGGAGGCGTTTGCGACCCGTAGCAGTTGATAATTGAAAATGGAAAGTTGAAAGTTTTCGGAGTTTTGCAAATTGCAATTTGCAAAACACATTCATTTTCAATTTTACACTTTCAACTTTCAACTCAGACAACAATACACTTGAAGAGGAAGAAACAATGTTAAGGCTGCTATTTGTAAAGGAGGGCGTCGCAATCTGGTCCTCCCATCTGGACCTGATGCGGGCGCTGATGCGCTCCTTCCGGCGGGCGGGGATCGACTTGAAGCACAGCCAGGGCTTCACGCCCCACCCGGAGCTGTCCATCCTCATGCCCCTGTCCGTGGGGGTGGAGAGCCAGTGCGAGATCGCAGAATTCACCCTGGCCGAGGGCTGCGCCATTCCGGCGGCGGAGATCGCCCCCCGGATGAACCCGGTGCTCCCCGCCGGGCTCCGGGCCCTGGACAGCTACGAAGGCGGCCAGAAGGCCGGCAAGCTGGCCTGGCTGCGGGCGAGGCTGGAGCTAAGCTACAGCCCTGTAGGGGCGGCCAGTGGCCGCCCGCCCGAGGCAGAGGCTGACGGAATGCAAAATGCAAAATGCAAAATGCAAAATGAGGGATCAGGTATCAGGCATCAGGCATCAGGGGACGGGGGGGAACGGATTCTTCGCTGCGCTCAGAATGACGGGAGAGGCGTGGGGGTGGATTCTTCGACTCCGCTTCGCTCCGCCGCGAAGCAAGTCCTTCAGGGCGCTCAGAATGACGGGGTCGTAGGGAGCGATGCCCACATCGCTCCTGCCGCCTCGGAGGGTTGCGCGGAGGCATCTGGGGATGCCTCCCTACGGCGGCTTGAAGATCTGCGGGCGCTCTTTGCACTGCCATCGCTGATCGTGGAAAAGCACAGCAAGAAGGGCGATGTGGAGATGGATATTGCGCCGATGATCCGGGAGATCCATGTAGGGGCGGCCAGTGGCCGCCAGCCCGAGGCAGAGGCTGACGGAATGCAAAATGCAAAATGCAAAATGCAAAATGAGGGATCAGGTATCAGGCATCAGGCATCAGGGGACGAGGGGACGGATTCTTCGACTCCGCTTCGCTCCGCTCAGAATGACGGGCAGGGCACCCTTGTCCTCGAGGCAGTCGTGGCCGCGCAGAACCCCACGCTGAATCCCCTGCTGCTGGTGACGGCCATCGAAAAATATCTGCCGGAGCACAGGCCGGAGCACGTTCTCTGCCGCCGGCTGGAAATCTACGACGCGGATATGAACGTGTTCCGATAAGCAAAAACGGGAAGCACCGAAAAGGCGCTTCCCGTTTTTGCTTCATGGGGGCTCATTCGTCCACGATGATGCACTGGGCGCAGAGATACTTGTCGATCACGTTCCCATCCGTGCGGTAATAAGCCTGCTCCACGCTGCCGTCAGGTTTGGTAAACTTGACCGCGTAAACCTGCCCCTCCTCCATCTTCAGGGGAAAGTAAAAATAGTTTATGGCGGACCAATAGGCCGTGTCCTCATCCGCGTAGGGGCAGTCCGCAAGGTCGTCATAGGCATTCTCCAGCCGCCAATAGTCCATGCGCAGCATCCCGTCGCTCTGTGAATATTCGTCAAAGCCGTAATAGGTGGCGTCGTATTCCTTGCCCCGAACCTCCATTCGATCCGTTCGGAGCAGATCGACGTAGCCGATGATTTCCGCCTGAATGGCGTCGCCGCCATAGGCCAGAAGCTGCTTCGTCATGGTATCCACCTGCCCGGAGCATCGTTTGTCATTGACGGTGTGCGCGGAGCCGTAAATCCCCATGATATTTGCGCCGGACAGCGCTCCGTACTCCCGCAGAAAATTCTCCGCCATACAGGTTTCCCGGTAGACCTTGTCCGCGGAGCCGCTGCCTTCGGAAAGCCGGTATAACTCCTCGCCCTGCTGATTGTTTTCCAAAAGAAGCCGGTATTCCTTCGTGTTTTCCTTTCCGGCTCGCTCCAGCTCCGACTTCAACCGCGCGCCCACCAAATCATAGTCCTGTCCCACGTCCGTTCCGTGAAAGACGGTTTCCGGGTATTTCTGCTTGATCTGACGGTAATAGTCCAGATACGCCGGCGAGTGTGCAGACGTTCCTTCCCAGCAATTGTACAGCCAAGTCAGGAGCTGATCGGAATCCGCCTGCATCCATTGGTTGAGATAGTACGCGTCGGCGTAGCTTGTCTCTTCAAACAGATCCCGCCAGCCCTGCGCGTAGAGTTCATCCCAAAGCGCCAGCTCCGCCGCTATGATGCTTGCGTTGCCGTGCTTCCATTCCCCGCAGAGGTAAACCTGCCCCCATTGGATGTCCTCCGGGGCGAGCGCCGCAAGCGTCTCGGCTGGTTCCGTGCTTGCAGCTGTGCTCTCGGCGCTCGCGACAGCAGGCGCGGTGCTCGTCTGCGCCGACGCTGTGCGTTCCGCCCCGGCGCGCATCGACGTGCTTTCCCGTTCCGCGGCCGCAGTCGTCCCGCCTGTCGCTTCGCCGCATCCGGCAAGGCACAGCCCCATCAGGAGCGCCGCCGCCAGCAGCTTGATTTTTCCCGTTTGTTTCATGTTGCTTTCCTCCGTTTCTTTTGGTCTTACCATTCCGTTAATGTCACCCAACGGAGAAATGTTACAGAACGAAGGTCTAAAATTTTACAATGATTTTCTTGCGATCGACACACGCGGCCGGAATCCCAAAGAGATGGATTTGCTTCATATCCCGAAAGCGGTTGCATGCTCGTCTGCGCCGACGCCGTCCTTTCCGCCCCGGCGCGCATCGACGTGCTTTCCCGTTCCGCGGCCGCGGTCGTCCCGCCTGTCGCTTCGCCGCATCCGGCAAGGCACAGTCCCATCAGGAGCGCCGCCGCCAGCAGGCGGCGTTTTCCTGTTTGTTTCACGTTGTTTTCTTCCGTTTCTCTTGGTTGTGACAATCTGTCAAGTTGGTACACGGGCTTTCATAAACGGTTCTCAGCGACAAATCGTCGCTGAGAACCGTTTCGACCTCATTTATGGAACAAATTCTTGCTCTGATACTTGGGCGTGCAGGTGAGGCGCATACCCAGGCGCTGGTAGGTGGCGGCGTCCTGCTCGCTGAGGATGACGGTGGAGTGGACCTCACACTCGCGAAGTCGGGTGAGCTTCTTCATGGCTTTGGCGGCCTCCTCGTCGGTGGCTGCGGAGATGGCCAGGGCAATCAGGATCTCGTCGGAGTGGAGCCGGGGGTTCCGGCCGCCCAGATACTTGGTCTTCAGACTCTGGATGGGCTCGATGGCCTCCCGCGTGATCAAGTGCCGATGGGCCTCGGTGCGGGCCAGGGACTTCACCGCGTTCAGCAGGGCTGCCGCGGCGGGGCCCATGAGCTCCGACATCCCGCCCACCACCAGCTCACCGTTGGGCAGGTGGATGCAGACGGCGGGTTCGCCGGTCTCCTCCTCCGCCTGGGTGGCCCGGGCCACCACGGGACGGATGGCGGGCGTCACGGAGGCCTGCTTCATCAGCAGCTCCAGCTTGAAAACCGTCTCGTCGGCGCCCACGCCTCTGCGCTGGTCGCAGAGGGCGGCATAGTAGCGGCGGACGATCTCCTGGCGGGAGGCCTCGCAGACCACGTCGTCGTCCACGATGCAGTTGCCCACCATGTTCACGCCCATATCCGTGGGGGATTTATAGGGGCAGCTGCCCATGATCTTCTCGAAGATGGACTGCAGCACCGGGAAGATCTCCACGTCCCGGTTATAGTTCACCGTGGTCTCCCCGTAGGCGGCCAGGTGGAAGGGGTCGATCATATTCACGTCGTTGAGATCGGCGGTGGCGGCCTCGTAGGCCAGGTTCACCGGATGATTCAGCGGCAGATTCCAGATGGGGAAGGTCTCGAACTTGGCGTAGCCGGCGGCCTCGCCCCGCTCGTAGTGGTGGTAGAGCTGAGAAAGGCAGGTGGCCATCTTGCCGGAGCCGGGGCCGGGGGCCGTGACCACCACCAGAGGCTTGGTGGTCTCGATGTACTCGTTCTTTCCGTAGCCCTCGGCGGAGACGATCTTTGCGATGTTGTGGGGGTAGCCCTCGATGGGATAGTGGGTGTAGACCTTGACGCCCAGGTGCTCCAGACGGCGGCGGAAGGCGTCCGCAGCCCCCTGGCCGGCGTATTGGGTGATGACCACGCTGCCCACGTAGAGCTTCTCGGCCCGGAAGGCGTCGATGAGCCGGAGCACGTCTTCATCGTAGGTGATGCCCAGGTCGCCCCGGACCTTGTTCTGCTCGATGGCGGAGGCGTTGATGGGGATCACGATCTCCACATCGTCCCGCAGCTCCAGCAGCATCCGGATCTTGCTGTCCGGCGCGAAGCCCGGCAGGACCCGGGAGGCGTGGTAGTCGTCAAAGAGCTTGCCGCCGAATTCCAAATAGAGCTTGCCGCCGAACTGGGAGATCCGCTCCCGGATCCGGGCGGATTGGGTATCCAGGTACATCTGGTTATCGAAGCCGATCAGTTTCCGCATGGGACGTTCCCTCCTTTTCAACACTCGGTTATTGTACCACAATTCGGCAAAAGAGGCAAGGCTTTTCTTCGCAGTTTTTGGTGGTTTTTGTCCCCTGTTTTGCCTGCGCCGGGGCTTTACAAATTGTTATTTCTATTGTATAATATATTGAAAATTTTACGATTTACAGAGAGAACAACTGCCATGCCTTTCAAATACATTCATATGCATATGCACCAGCATCGGCACACGGATTCCACCCTGCTGACCCGGGGCGACCCGAAGCGGGTCATCACGGCCTTTGCCTTCCCGATCTTTCTGAGCCAGCTCTTCCAGCAGCTCTACAACACTGCGGACGCCTGGATCGTCAGCGAGTATCTGGGAGATTCCGCCTTCGGCGCGGTCAAATCCTCCACCAGCCTCATCTTTCTGATGATCTCCTTCTTCGTGGGGGCCTCCATGGGCGCAGGCGTGGTGATCAGCCGCTATTTCGGCGGCAAGGATCCGGACAAGCTGAGCAAGGCCGTCCACACCGCGGTGCTGGTCTCCCTGCTCTGCGGCGTGACCTTGACTGTGATCGGCGCGATCCTGGCCTCCTACATCCCCATCTGGATGCAGCTGGACGAGAAGCTGCAGCCCTACGCCATCTCCTATCTGCGCTGGTACTTCCTGGGCTCCGTGGCCCTGGTGATGTACAACACCTTCAAGGGGATCATGAACGCCGTGGGCGACAGCAAGCGGCCCCTGTATTTCCTGATCGTGTCCTCCGTCACCAACGTCTTTCTGGACTGGTTCTTCCTGGGGCCTCTGGGGCTGGATATCCGCTGGGCCGCCATCGCCACCACCATTTCCCAGGCCCTCTCCGCCCTGCTCTGCCTGCGGCAGCTGATGAAGAAGGACACGGTCTACGCTCTGTCCCTGCGGAAGCTGCGGATAGACGGAAGCTCCCTGCGGGAGATCCTCCGCTACGGCCTGCCCACCGGCGTGCAGAACTCCGTGATCGGCTTTGCCAACGTGCTGGTGCAGACCAACATCAACACCTTCGGCGACATGGGCACCAACGCCTTCGGCGCCTACGGCACCATCGAGGGCTTCGCCTTCCTGCCCATCACCTCCTTCTCCATGGCGCTGACCACCTACATCGGCCAGAACCTGGGGGCGAAGGAGTACGACCGGGCGAAGCAGGGCGCCCGCTTCGGCATTCTGTCCGCGGTGATCATGGCGGAGCTGATCGGCTTGATCGTCTTCTGCTTTGCAAAGCCCCTGGTGTCGATCTTCATTGACGACCCGGCCTCCATCGAGATCGCCGTGCGCCAGGCCCACATTGAGTCCCTGTTCTTCTGTATGCTGTCCTTCTCCCACTGCATCGCGGGCATCTGCCGGGGCGCGGGCAAGGCCTTTGTGCCCATGTTCATCATGCTGGGGGTCTGGTGCGTGCTCCGGGTGAGCTACATCACCATCGCCATGCAGATCGACCACAACATCACCCTGCTGTTCTGGGCCTACCCCATGACCTGGTTCATCAGCTCGGTGATCTACTTCGTCTACTACACGAAGTCCGACTGGATCCACGGGTTCGAGAAAAAGGCCTGAGCCGTGGCGCACCGGTGTGCGCCGCTACGGAGGCCTGAGCCGTGGCGCACCGGTGTGCACCGCTACGGAGGCCTGAGCCGTGGCGCACCGGTGTGCGCCGCTACGGAGGCCTGAGCCGTGGAATGCGGACAAGCAATACCCATGAAGGGCACAGGTGCTCGTCCCTACATTCTGAATGGGAGGAACGGGAGGTAACTGCAAATGCGGATCGGCTTTCTTACAAGAAAAAATCGCACCACCTCCTCCTTTCAGGTGATCCTGTTCGGCTTTCTGGCCGTGATCCTGCTGGGCGGGCTGATTTTGACCCTGCCCTTCTGCAGCCGGAGCGGGGAGTTTACCCCCTTCTCCGACGCCATCTTCACCTCCGTCTCCGCGGCCTGCGTCACCGGTCTGGTGGTGCAGGACACGGCCACCCACTGGTCCGTCTGGGGCCAGCTGGTGATCCTGGTGCTGATCCAGATCGGCGGCCTGGGGGTCATCACCGTGGCTCTGACCTTCTTCCGGCTCTGGGGCCGCCGCATCAGCCTGGCCCAGCGCAACATGATGCAGCAGTCCATCTCCGCCCCCCAGGTGGGCGGCATCGTCCGGCGGACGGGCTTCATCCTCCGGAGCTCCCTGTGCATCGAGCTGGGAGGCGCCCTGCTGCTGGCCCCGGTGTTCTGCCGGGATCTCGGCTTCTTCAAGGGCCTGTGGTACAGCGTGTTCCACGCGGTTTCCGCCTTCTGCAACGCGGGCTTTGACCTCATGGGGATCCGGGGGCAGTATTCCTCCCTCACCGGCTACCGGGCGGATCCCCTGGTAAACATCGTGATCATGCTGCTGATCGTCATCGGCGGCATCGGCTTCCTGGTCTGGGAGGATCTGCGGAAAAACAAGCTCCGCTTCCACCGCTACCGGCTGCAGACCAAGCTGGTGCTGGTGAGCTCCGCCCTGCTGATCCTGATCCCCGCGGTGCTGAACTATTTCACGGAGTTTCAGGATCTGCCCGCAGGGGAACGAATCCTGGTGGCCCTGTTCCAATCCGTCACCACCCGGACGGCCGGCTTCAACACCGCCGACCTCACCCAGATGTCCTCCGCCGGCATCCTGCGGATGATCATCCTTATGCTCATCGGCGGCTCCCCCGGCTCTACCGCCGGCGGCATGAAGACCACCACCGTGGCTGTGCTGTGTCTGGCGGGCATCACCGTGTTTCGCCGCAGGGACGACGTGGAGTGCTTCCGCCGCCGGATCGGCCAGGACGTGATCCGGAACGCCGGTACGATCATGTTCCTGTATCTGGCCCTGTTCCTCACCGGCGCGGCGGCCCTCTCCCGGGTGGAGGGGATGTCCCTGCTGGCCTGCATGTTTGAGACCAGCTCCGCCGTGGGCACCGTGGGCCTGACCCTGGGCATCACCCCCATGCTGCACCAGAGCTCCCGGGTCATTCTGATGCTGCTGATGTTCCTGGGCCGCGTGGGCGCTCTGACCCTGGTGTACGCCCTGCTCCCCGGCGGGAAGAATCCCCCGGGCAGGATGCCGCTGGAGCCGATCACCGTTGGTTAATGCATAATGCATAATGCATAATTGTGGTACGGGAGAAGCGATGCAATCATTTTGCATTTTGCATTTTGCATTCTAACAAGGAGGTTTGGTTATGAAATCCGTTCTGATCCTGGGGGCCGGGAATTTCGGCACCATGCTGGCCCGGCAGATGTATGAGCAGGGCTACGAGATCATGATCGTGGACGTGCGGGAATCTCTGATCAACGCGGTGATGCCCTACGTCACAGACGCGCAGATCGGCGACTGCACCAGCCCCACCTTTCTGAAGACCCTGGGGGTGGACAACTTTGACATCTGCGTGGTGTCCATCAGCGAAAACTTCCAGACCTCTCTGGAGGCCACCTCCCTGCTGAAGGAGCTGGGGGCCAAGCAGGTCATCTCCCGGGCAAAGAACGAGATCCAGGAGAAATTCCTCCTGCGGAACGGCGCGGACGAGGTGGTCTACCCCGAAAAGCAGATCGCCAAGCGCCTGGCCACCAAGTATTCCTCGGAGAAGATCCTGGACTTCCTGCAGCTGGAGGGGGGCTTCTCCGTCTACGAAATGGCCATTCCCGAGGAGTGGTTCGGCAAGACCCTTGTGGAGCTGGATCTGCGCAGAAAGTACGAGATCAACCTGATCTGCCTGCGCGCCGGCGGAGAGATCAGAGTCCCCCGCCCCGACCGGGCCTTCAAGGCCGGCGACGTGGTTTACGTGGTGGGCGAGCTGCAAAATGTCAGAAAGTGCTTCCGGATCCGCTGAACGTGATCCGTTTTCCCATTGTTTTCCCCGGAGGTATTGAGTAAATTATGAGAATCATTCTTGTTGGCTGCGGAAAGATCGGCGTGTCGCTGATCAGCGCACTGGTGGCCGAGGGCCACGACGTGGTGGCGATGGACAGCCGTCCGGACGTGCTGGAGGAGCTGAACAACCAATACGACGTGATGTGCATGGCCGGCAACGGCGCCGACTGCGAGGCCCTGCTGGAGGCCGGCGTGGAGAAGACCGACCTCTTTATCGCCGTGACCGGCTCGGACGAGCTGAATATGCTGATGTGCTTCCTGGCCAAGCGCCAGGGGGCCCGGCACACCATCGCCCGCATCCGCAACCCCCAATACAACGACAAATCTCTGAGCTTCCTGCGGCAGCAGCTGGATCTTTCCATGGCCATCAACCCGGAGCTGCTCACCGCCCAGGAGATGCACCACATCCTCAAGCTCCCCGCGGCCTCCAAGGTGGAGACCTTCTCCCGGCGGAACTTTGAAATGGTGGAGCTGCTGCTGAAGGAGGACGCCCCCTTCGTGGGCCAGAAGCTGGTGGATCTGCGGGAACGCTTCAAGGCCAAGTTCCTGGTCTGCGTCGTCCAGCGGGGCAGCGAGGTCGTGATCCCCCGCGGCGATTTCGTCCTCCGGGCCGGCGACCGCATCGGCATCACCGCCGACCGGATCGAGCTGTGGAAGCTTTTCAAGGCCACCGGCCTTGCCAAGCGCCAGGCCCGGAACGTCATGCTGCTGGGCGGCAGCCGCATCGCCTTCTATCTCTCCAAGATGCTGCTGAACTCCGGCTCCAACGTGAGCCTGATCGACACCGACCGGGCCACCTGCCACAAGTTCAGCGACTGGCTCCACGGCATCGCCACCTTCTGCGGCGACGGCACCCACCCGGAGCTGCTCCAGGAGGTGGGGCTCCAGGACCAGGACGCCTTCGTCTGCCTCACCGGCATGGACGAGCAGAACATCCTGGCCGCCTACTACGCCAAAGCCCAGCAGGTGGGCAAGGTCATCGCCAAGGTCAACATCGACGAGATGGCGAGAATGGCCGCCCAGATGGGCCTGGAGAACGTGATCTCCCCCAAGACCGTTGTGGTGAACGTGGTGCTGCGCTACGTCCGCGCCCTGCAGTCCTCCATGGGCTCCTCCATCGAGAACCTCTACCAGCTGATGGACGGCAAGGCCGAGGCCCTGGAATTCATCGTCAGCGGCGAGGCAGCCTACACCGGCATCCCCTTCAAGGATCTGCGGCTGAAAAAGAACATTCTGATCGCCGGTCTGCTCCGGGATCGCAAGGCCATCATCCCCGCCGGCGGCGATATGATCCTCCCCGGCGACCGGGTGGTGGTCATCGCCGGACAGCACCGCCTGAACACTCTGGCGGATATTCTGCTGTAGGAGGGCCGTCATGAACCGGAAAATGGTTTTTTTCCTGATCGGGCGGATCCTGCTGCTGGAGGGCGGCCTGCTGCTGCTGCCCCTGTTCGTCTCCGTCTACTACTGGGACGGGGGGCAGATCCCCTTTCTGCTCACCATTGCCCTCTGCCTGGGGCTGGGCCTGCTGCTGTGCAGGCTCTGCCGCACCGACAACCAGGTCATCTACGCCAAGGAGGGCTTTCTAATCACAGCTCTGGCCTGGCTCTGCGTCTCCGCGGTGGGGGCGCTGCCCTTCCTCATCAGCGGGGAGATCCCCAACTTTGTGGACGCCTTCTTTGAGACCGTCTCCGGCTTCACCACCACCGGGGCCTCCATCCTCACCGACGTGGAGGCCATGTCCCGCTCCATGCTGTTCTGGCGGAGCTTCACCCACTGGATCGGCGGCATGGGCGTGCTCGTGCTGATGGTGGCGAACATGCCGAACCTCTCCGGCCGGAAGATCCACGTCCTCCGGGCCGAGATGCCCGGCCCCACCATGGGCAAGCTCTCCCCCAAGCTGCGGGACACCGCCAAGACCCTCTACCTGCTCTACATCGTCATGACCGCCCTGGAGCTGGTGCTCCTGGTGGCGGGAGGGATGCCCCTGTTTGACAGCGCCATCCACACCTTCGGCACCGCCGGCACCGGCGGCTTCGGCATGAAGGCCGCCAGCATCGCAAACTACACCCCCTATCAGCAGTGGGTCATCGCCGTGTTTATGATGCTCTTCGGCGTCAACTTTAACCTCTACTTCCTGCTGGCCCTGGGGCGCTTCCGCTCAGCCCTGCGGAGCGAGGAGCTTTGGACCTACCTGGTCATCATCTTCCTGGCTACCGCGCTGATCGCCGTGAACGTCACGCCCCAGATCGGCAGCACGTCGGAGGGGATCCGGGCCGCCTACTTCCAGGTGACCTCCATTTCCTCCACCACAGGCTTCTCCACGGTGGACTTCGACCAATGGCCCACCGTGTCCCGGATGATCCTGGTGGTGCTCATGTTCATCGGCGCCTGCGCCGGCTCCACTGCCGGCGGCCTCAAGGTCTCCCGTCTGGTGCTGCTGTACAAGACCATCCGCCGGGAGATCCGCCACCTGCTCCACCCCCGCTCCGTGACCTCCGTCCGCTTCGAGGGCAAGCCCGTGGACAGCCCCACCCTCATCAGCATCGGCACCTATTTCGCCCTCTATATCGCCCTGTTCGCCATGTTCTGGTTCATCGTATCCTTCCAGCCGGGCTTCGACGGGGTTTCCAACTTCACCGCCGTGGCCGCCTGCTACAACAACATCGGCCCCGGCCTCAATCTGGTGGGCCCCGCCGCCAGCTATGCCGCCTACGGCCCCTTCTTCAAGCTCGTCCTGTCTGTGGCTATGCTGTTCGGGCGGCTGGAGATCTACCCCATGCTGATCTCCCTGTCCCCTTCCACCTGGGCAAAAAATTAAGCGATTGCGGCCCGGAAGCAAGGGCGGATGTGGGCATCCGCCCCTACGCTCCCTGGGAAAAAAACATCGACCTCCGGCTTCCCGTGAGAAGCCGGAGGTCGATATTTTTCGCGCTCAGCGGGCCGCTTTCAGCTCGCCGGTGCGAAGCTGGAGCTGGAGCCGGTCGGCGATCAGGGCGATGAATTCCGAGTTGGTGGGCTTGCCCTTGGTGTTGGATACCGTGTAGCCGAAGAAGCGCTGCAGCGTATCCAGGTCGCCCCGATCCCAGGCCACCTCAATGGCGTGACGGATGGCCCGCTCCACCCGGGAGGGCGTGGTGGCAAAGGTCTTGGCCACCTGGGGATAGAGCACCTTGGTGATGGCGTTGATGACCTCCATGTCGCCCACGGCGATGATGATGGCCTCCCGCAGGTACTGGTAGCCCTTGATATGGGCCGGGACGCCGATCTCGTGGATCACGTTGGTGACCATGGTCTCGATATCCGGCTCCGCGTTCCTGCGGCGGTCGGATTCCCGATCCGTCTTCAGGATCTCCCCCATCCGCTCCGCAACGGTCTGGGGCAGCACCGGCTTCAGCATCAGATAGTCCGCGCCCACCGACGCGGCCACGCCGGCAACGTAATCCGTGGCAAAGGCAGCCAACAGCAGCAGCTTGGGTCGATTCTTCTGTGGAATGCTCTTCAGCACCGTGACGCCGTCCGCCTTGGGCAGCATCAGATCCAGGATCAGCACGTCCGGCTCCGCAGCCCGGAGCTGCTCCAGGGCGGATTGTCCGTCTGTCGCTGTGCCCACCACCTGATATCCACTGTTTTGCAGAGCCTTGGAAAGCTGAATGCAAAACTCCTCGCTTCCGTCCGCAACCAGGACGGTTGTGCGTTTTTCCATTGTTTCCTCTCCTTACTATGTTGGAATTGCTCTGTCTTTCTTTTGCACGGATAACTTACCATAAAATGGCGTATATTTCAAGAAGAAAAATGCGGAAATCCCTTGAATTTTCTACGTTTTTTCGACATTCATTGTCTGAATAAAAAGAATTATGTCGACCAGTGTATAAGCGTGTCGAAGGCTGTCGGGAGGCTGGTCTTCCCTGCCGCGGAGGCTGCGGGCGCAGCCCTCAGAGCATCAGCTCCGCGGCCCCCACAGGCCGGATGCGGCGGCGCTGGCAGGCTCCCCGGCCCAGCACCCGATCCATCTCTGCCCGGAAGGACTCGGCCTGCTCCAGAGGCACATAGGCCTGGGCCGTCCCCGCGAAGCCGCCCCCGTGGACCCGGCAGGCCCCCTGCCCGGCCAGCAGCTTTTCGCACAGGGCCAGGGTCAGGGACATGGGCTGCTCCGCAGCCGCTCCCACAGGGCTGACGTTTTGCAGGAAGCGCCAGGAGGAGAGGCCGGATTCCCGAACCAGGTGCAGGAAGGCGTGGAAGTCGCCCCGGCGCAGGGCGTCCCGCTGGGCGGTGACCCGGCGGTTTTCCTCGTAGATATGCATGGCCCGCAGGACGGCCCGGTCGCCGCAGCTTTTCCGCAGCTCCGGCAGGCGGCTGTAGAACGCCGCCTCGGGGACCTGCTGCAGCACCTGCTTGCCGAAGCAGCCGCAGAGCTGCCGCAGCTCGGCGGGAATGGCCGCGTATTCCCCGGTCAGATCCGCGTGACCGGCTCCGCAGCTGACGATGAACAGCTCGTAGCCCGCGGCCTCCGGATCCAGCTCCAGCTTCTCCACCACAGGGGCGTCCGGGTTTTCAAAGCTCATATAGGTGGCCCCGCCCACGGCGCTGGCGGACTGATCCAGCCGCCCGCTGGGCTTGCCGAACCAATCGTTCTCCACCCGCTGGCCCAGCTCGGCCAGCTTCAGGGGGCTCAGGCTGTCCCCGCACCAGAGGACGTTGAAGATCTCCGCCAGCAGCACCTCAAAGGAGGCGGAGGAGGACAGGCCGCCCCCCGGCAGCACCGTGGAGGAGGCCCGGATGTCCAGCCCCCGGGGGCTGCCCAGCCGGCCGCAGAGCTCTGCCATGCCCTGGAGCAGGGAAAGGGCGCTCTCCTTGGCCGCAGGCGGGTTTTGGGCGGGGTCGACGGAGATCCGGCAGGGCGGGAAGCCCGCAGACCAGAGCCGCAGCAGGCCCAGATCGTTGGGGGCCACGGCGGCAACGGTATCCACGTCCACCGCGGCTGCCAGCACCAGGCCGTGCTGGTGGTCGGTATGGTTGCCGCCCAGCTCCGTTCTGCCCGGAGCGGTGAAGAAACGGATCTCCTCGGGGCGATGGCCGTCGGCCACCAGAGCGTCCCGAAGGGCCAGCAGCCGCTGACGATCCTCCGGCCGGCGGTATACTTGATCGTAACTGTATTTCATTGCAGGTTCCTCCGTTATTTAGCGCAAGCCCGGCTATTCTAACACAAGCGCTTGTGTTTGAAAAGAGGGTTTTTGTGTATTTTTTGTATGTTTTTTTGAATACCGTGAAATCGTTCCTTGCTTTTCGCATGGGGCGCTGCTATAATGTGGAAAAGCACATAAAAGAGGAGGCGTTCGCTTTGCGTCGATTTTTCTGTTTTCTGCTGGTCATTCTGCTGCTGGGGGCGCTGACCGGCTGCAAGGCCGCTCCCGCCGCCCAGGACACAGCCGTTGATCTGCCCATCATCACTCAGAGCAGGCAGAGCGAAGCGCGGCTCGAGACCACCCAAGCCGCGCCGGATACGGAAGCGCCGGTGACGGAAGCGCCGGTGACGGAAGGGCCGGCCACGGAGTCCCCGGCCACAGCCCCCGCCACGGAGCCCCCTGCCACAGCCCCCACCACGGAGCCCGCCGTTCCGGAGACCGAGGCGGCGCCCTCGGTGACGGAGGACGGGGTCTACGACTCCAAGGAGGAGGTGGCCCTCTACATCCATCTGTTCGGCCATCTGCCCTCCAACTACATCACCAAGAAGGAAGCCGAAAAGCTGGGCTGGCCCGGCGGCTCCCTGGAGCCCTACGCCCCCGGCAAGTGCATCGGCGGCAGCCGCTTCGGCAACTACGAGGGCCTGCTCCCCGACGCCAAGGGCCGGGTCTGGACGGAGTGCGACATCGACACCCGGGGGGCAAAATCCCGGGGGGCGAAGCGGATCGTCTTCTCCAACGACGGGCTGATCTACTACACCGGCGACCACTACGAGCACTTTGAGCTGCTCTACGGAGAGGAGGGCTGACCATGCGGGCCACCATCAATGCCAAACGCGTGACGGACAGGGACAGTCTCCACGCGCTGCTGCGGGAAAAACTGAACCTGCCCGCCGACTGTGGGAGCAATCTGGACGCGGTCTATGATCTGCTGACGGAGCCCGGCAAGGATCGGATCATCACCGTGAAGCACGAGGAGCTGCTCCGCCAGCGCCTGGGCGACTATGCGGATCGGCTGCTGCGGATGCTGGACGACGCAGCGGAAAGCGGCCACGTCAAAATCCTGCACAAATGATCGGGCTGCAGCCGTAGCTCGCCCCGACCCGGCCCCGATCAGAAGTAGTCATCATCCGAATTTCGCCGTTTATCCGAGGGCGGGGAATAGATCTTGGTGATCTCTGACAGCTTCACCCTGGGGGGCGAGGCAATGAGCTTTCCGGTGGTCACGGGCTTGGAAAGGGAATACTTTGCTTTCTTGTAGACCGTGTTATGGGACTTGTTGAACACGGTCAGAACCGCCGTCAGCAGGCCCATCATCAGGGCGATGGTCGCGCAGCTGAGGGGCTCCGCAGGCTCGGAGATCGCGCCCCTGCTCTGCTGGGCGCTCTCTGCGCCGCCCTGCTGCTGGGTCGTCGCCTGGATGCGCTCCTCCCGCAGCCTGTAGGCCTGGTGGGAGGAAGTCAGCATCCCCAGCAGCAGACCCAGGGTCAACACCAGCATGGCAACTGTCTGGCTGAGCCCTTCCCTGCCGCTGCGCTCTCCGTGGGAGAGGATCAGGGTTCTGGCCAGCGCGGTGAGGATCACGGCGCCGAACATGATCAGACTATCTCTCATCGGATGCTGCCCCCTTTCGGTTGAAATGCCGCGGACGGCGGCGGGCGATGGCAAGCTGGAACTGGATGTACTCATAAATAAACCAGCAGAACAGCCCCGCCAGCACCACGCAGAACCCGCAGCAGAGCCAGACCTTGGTATGGAAGAACAGGCGGAGCAGCACCCCGATCACAATGCCCGCGGCGCCGCTGAGCACCCGCCATTTTGTTTTATCCTGGTAGCGCTGGCTCGGGGCGGAGAAGAGCAGGGCTCTGCTCTGATCCGTGGTGTCCCGGAAGGCGTTCTCCAGGAAATACAGGCCGCCGGAATAGAGGGCGGCGGAGATCATGGCTGCGCTGCCCGCCTGAATGGAGGTGGCGAACAGCAGCAGCAGGAAAAACAGCACCGCCAGACCCACGCCGAAGGCCAGCACCTTCGGCAGGCTGGTCGGGAAATCCGCAAAGACCTTGCCCGTCTGCCCGTTGACAGCGGCGTAGGTCAGCTGATCTCCCTGGCGGTAGCTCATAAACCAGACCGGGTAGAGACAGCGCTCGGCGTCAAGGATCTCGGAGGGGGCATAGGCGCGCCCCATCTGCGGGGTCAATTTTTTTGCGCGCATTTCCAGCCCCAGCGCCGTGTCCGGCTCCATCAGCTTACGCAGCACGTCCTGCTTCGCGGCTTCCTCCACCCAGGCGTCCAGCTTCTCCCGGGGCTTATCCCCCACGATGGTATAGAAGCCGGAGAGAAAGCCGGGGGCAAAGGGCTGCCGGGCCTCCGGGTGGAAGGGCTCCAGATTCTGGCTGATCCGGTCGTCAAAGGCGGAGGAGGCGTCGTGGGCGTAGCCGTCCGACTCCATGTCGATCTCGCCCTCGAGCTCATAGTGCCCGGTGACCAGGTAATCCCCCTCCCGTCTTTGCGGGGTGTCGGCGGGGATGTAATAGGTGCCGCGATGCCGCAGGCGGTACGTCCAATAGGGCATATAGATCCCCCGGAAGCTTTCCAGCAGCTGGGGATCCTTATAGCGCCCGGAAACAAACAGACGCTTTTTCGCAGCGGCCAGATAGGCCGCTTTGCATTGCTCCTTGGTGACGGAAAAGGGGATGACGGACTTGGGCCGCCAGCGCTTGCGGATCCGGTCGGCAAGCAGGGACGCGCCGCCGCAGTAGGGGCAGAAGCCCATGGCGTCGGTCTCATCCACCGTTTCCAGCTGACCGCCGCAGGAGGGGCAGGTCCAGACGAAGGTGTCAAAGCTCTGCTCCTGCTTTGCGCCGCCCTTTTCGGAATCGAAGGAATAGGGGTCAAAGCCCGCGCCGCAGTAATCGCAGTGCATCTGCTGGGATTCCACGTCGAAGCGCAGGCCCTGCCCGCAGCCGGGACAGGAAATCATATCGGTTTTCTCCCTTCTTGTACGGAATAAGAACAGGGCCGACAAACCGTCGGCCCTGAACAGTTATCTGGCAAGCAGATTGACAGCGTCCTCCAGATCGCCGGTATCGACGCTCTCGGCCTCGCCGGCGTCCATAAAGGCGGCCACGTCGGGGTCGATGGGCAGGCGGGCCAGGACAGGCAGGTCGTACTTGGCGGCCATCTCCTCCACATGGGACTTGCCGAAGACCTCGATCTTCCTGCCGCAGTCGGGGCAGGTCAGCCAGGCATAGTTCTCCACGATGCCGAAGATGGGCAGGTGCATCAGCTTGGCCATCTCCACAGCCTTGGCCACGATCATGGAAACCAGATCCTGGGGGGTGGTCACCAGAATGATGCCGTCGATGGGCAGGCTCTGGAACACCGTCAGGGGCACGTCGCCGGTGCCGGGAGGCATATCCACGAACATATAGTCCACGTTATCCCAATACACGTCCGTCCAGAACTGCTTCACCGCGCCGGCCAGCACAGGGCCGCGCCAGACCACGGGGGCCGTCTCGTTCTCCAGCAGGAGGTTCAGAGACATGACCTGGATGCCGGTGCGGGTCATGGCCGGGGCCAGCAGGCCGTCCTCGTAGGCGTCGGTGGAGTCCAGGGCAAAGGCCTTGGGGATGGAGGGGCCGGTGATGTCGGCGTCCAGAATGGCCGTCCGGTGGCCCCGCTTCTGCATGGCAACAGCCAGCATGGAGGTGACGGTGGACTTGCCCACGCCGCCCTTGCCGGAGACCACGGCGTAGACCTTGCGAACCTTGGACTTGGGATTCAGTTGAGCCAGCAGGCTCTCCTCGGTGCGGGAGGCGCAGTCCTGCCCGCAGGTGGAACAATCATGTGTGCATTCGCTCATTTGTAATTACCTCACCAGAAAAAAGTAGATTATAATAATAAGGCCTAACACAATGCGATACCATCCGAACAGCTCGAAGCCGTGCTTGCGGATGTAGTTCATCAAAAAGCGGATCACCGCCAGGGAGACCAGGAAGGCCACGGCCATGCCCACCAGCAGGATCAGCAGCTCCTGCCCGGCAAAGTGGAAGCCGAATTTCAGCAGCTTCAAAAAGCTCAGGCCGAACATGACAGGCACCGCCAGATGGAAGGTAAAGCCGGCAGCCGCGGGCCGGGCCACCCCCAGGATCAGGGCGCCGATGATGCAGGCGCCGGAGCGGGAGGTGCCGGGGATGATGGACAGCACCTGGAACAGGCCGATGCCCAGGGCCAGGGGGTATGTAATGTCCTCCACCTGCTCAACCTTGGGCTTCCTGCCCCGGTTCCAGCGCTCCACCGCCAGGAAGCCCACGCCGTAGAGGATCAGCGCCCCCGCGATGACGGTGGGGGTGGAGAGATGGGCGTCGATGTAGTCGTCCAGCAGCAGGGCCGCGACGGTGCCGGGGATACAGGCCACGATCACCTTGAGCCAGAGGGAGACCGTCTTCTGCTTCAGCATAACGCCCCCCTGGGGCTTTCTGGCAAAGGGCCAGAGCTGGTTCCAGAACAGAAGCACCACAGCCAGGATGGCACCCAGCTGGATGACGACAAAAAACATCTCCTTGAACGCGTCGGAGGCGTCCAGCCGGAGGAATTCGTCCACCAGCAGCATATGGCCCGTGGAGCTCACGGGCAGCCATTCGGTGATCCCCTCCACAATGCCGAGAAAAATCACCTTCAGCAGTTCGAGCATAGGAAGCCCCCTTCAAATACCGTGTTTGTTCATTATAGCACAGATATTCAGAATTTACAACCGTTTTTATTGCATTCCCCGGGGAACTATTTATTGCATTCCCCGGGGAACTATGTTATGATAACAGAAAAAACGGAGGAAGCTGCGATGAAATTCATCTCCTGGAACGTCAACGGCCTGCGGGCCTGTATGGAAAAGGGCTTTCTGGACGCGTTTCGCACCCTGGACGCGGATTTCTTCTCCCTGCAGGAGACGAAAATGCAGCCCGGGCAGCTCACCCTGGAGCTGCCGGGATACACGCAATACTGGTACTCCGCCGAAAAGAAGGGCTACTCCGGCACGGCGGTCTTTACGAAGCACGAGCCCCTCTCCGTCCGCTACGGCGTAGGCACGGAGGAGCTGGATCACGAGGGTCGGCTCATCACCCTGGAATACCCGGACTTCTACCTGCTGACCTGCTACACCCCCAACGCCCAGGACGGGCTGAAGCGCATCGACTTCCGGATGCAGTGGGAGGACGCCCTGCGGGCCTATATGCAGAAGCTGGACGCAGCCAAGCCCGTAATCTACTGCGGGGATCTGAACGTGGCCCACCAGGAGATCGACCTGAAAAACCCCAAGCAGAACCGGGGCAACGCAGGCTTCTCCGACGAGGAGCGGGGCAAATTCTCCGAGCTGCTGGCGGCGGGCTTCACGGACAGCTGGCGCTTCCAGCACCCGGACGCGGTGGATCAGTACTCCTGGTGGAGCTACCGGATGCGGGCCCGGGAAAAGAACGTGGGCTGGCGCATCGACTATTTCGTGATCTCCGACCGTCTGCGGGAAAAGCTGCTCTCCACGGACATCCACCAGGAGATCCTCGGCTCAGACCACTGCCCCGTAGAGCTGGTGCTGGACATATAGGCTGTAGGGGGCGGCGCCCTCGACGCCCCGCGCCGGCGTTACGAAACGCAGAACGCAAAACGAAAAACGAATAACTGTGGTATTCCTCAAATTGCCATTTGAGGAATGAAAATCAATTCGGGGCGTCGAGGGCGCCGCCCCCTACGGTTTCTTCCGGCGGCCAATTCAGGATCAGGCAGCTGCGGCCGTCCAGTTCGGCTTCCTGCATCTCCGACACCCGCTCGGCCAGGGGGACGGGGCCCTCGGGCGGGGCGAAGATGGCAAGGGTATGGGTGCCGTCGGCGTTTGCCCGCAGCATGGCGTCCGGGAGCTCCTGCTCCTCCACGACGCCCCGCCAGGGCCGGAAGCCCTCGCTCTCCCGGCCCAGGATGAAGGCCCGGGGCAGCTCCGGCCAGCTTCGGCGGGAGACCCGCCTTTCCAGGGCCAGGCCCTCCCCCCCCGGGACGCAGACCCCCAGACAGCGGCTCTCCCGGCCCAGGCAGCCCCAGAGCCGCCAGATCCCCCGATCCGGCTCGGCGCAGCAGGCGGAAAGGCGATAATAGAGCCCGTCCTCCGCAAGATCGGCCTGCCCGATCTGCGTACCCTGATAGTAAATCGGATATTGCAAATAAAACACTCCCTTTCGCATTCAGTCTATGCGGAAGGGAGTGTTGGTTATTCCGGCAGGGACGCCCCTCAACCGTCAGCGCCGCGGCGGGACACCTTCCCCCAGAGGGAAGGCTTGGTTTACGGATGCTCCAGGCCGAAGGAGACGGCGATGGCGGTATCCACCTTAGACATCTGCTCGTCTGAGAGCCTGCCCATGTGCTCCCGCAGGCGGCGCTTATCCAGGGTGCGGATCTGCTCCAGGAGGATCACAGAGTCCTTCGCCAGCCCTGCCTCCCGGCCCGGGACGGTGATATGGGTGGGAAGACGGGCTTTGCCCAGCTGGCTGGTGATGGCCGCGGCGATCACCGTGGGGGAATGGCGGTTGCCGGTGTCGTTCTGCACGATCAGCACAGGCCGGGTCCCCCCCTGCTCGCTGCCCACCACCGGGCTCAGATCCGCGTAATAGATATCGCCCCGTCTGACATTGCTTTCCATACGACTCACGCTCCGGTTTTTGTTCTTGCCCATATTCTTCCACAGAGCAATCGGAATTATACTTCCATTCCAATTTATGCGTGAGTGTCGATTTTTGTCAAACGATGTACTGCAAGACCTCCATCCTCTGCTCGCCGCTCCATTGCCTTCCCCTTGAGGGGAAGGTGGACTCCGGCGTCTCACGGAAGCCGGAGGACGGATGAGGTGGGCTTCCGATCAGCTGTCGGCTTCAT
>JAEEGL010174620.1_pt1 | contig 49953 bp, 46 predicted proteins | sample 9134231 | NCBI WGS metagenome assembly JAEEGL01 (sample SAMN16246548, study PRJNA631951) | gut metagenome | biome: gut microbiome; feature: rumen; material: fiber-attached | host: Bos | place: Iran: Karaj | collected 2018-10 | reverse complement strand
GTCCTTACATCATCGAAAAGACTGCGCTTTTCAAGTTCTTTTTCATACAGATCAGTCACTTTCAGCAGATCTTTGAGCTTAGGATCATCAGATTTTCTGCCGGCATTGGTCAGTCCGTTTGCACGGATCTCATTCATGCATTTCATTATGTCTCTGACGGTCGTCTGGGATAATGCAGCGGATCTGAAAGACGCAAATTCATTTGCTCTTAATATATTCATAAGAATATATATGCCTGCCTGAGGACTGATAAACCTGAAAACAGATATCGTCTCAGGCTCATTATAGGCAATGTATGCCGTAACGGTTTCCTCTGCAAACTCGCACACTGTAGAAGTTCTGAGATTGGCGCATACGATCCCGGATGCGTTATTCAACTGTCTTATAACGGCATTCACCTTAGATACCCTGTCGGTAAAAAGAACCGTAGAAACTACAGGATTCTCCTGAACATAATCTGATAATTTCATGCTTTCCATTCCCCTGTTTTTGCTTATTTATTACCTTGTTTTCTTTTGTTCCGATAAAGTATTACGCTCCCAGAACACCCCGTTATGATACCCCTGAATAGATTTGTCTGTTTCAGCCATGTCCAAACGTTTCTGAGCCCAGGCTCCATACAGCTCATTTTGCTCTATACAGACATAGTTTCTGTTTAGTTTTTTGGCAGTTACTGCTGTGGTCCCCGACCCGGCAAATGGGTCAAATACAATATTTCCCTCATTGCTGCTGGCTAAGATCATTTTCGCAAATAATTTCTCCGGCTTCTGTGTCGGATGTCCGGTATTTTCAGGCATAGACCAATATGGGATCGATATATCATCCCAGAAATTTGAAGGGCAGGTATTCCTGAAATTGCCTTCAGCTGTTTCTTCCCAATCTTTAGGCTTGCCTTCAGCTTTGTATGGAGCAATAACCCTTTTGCGTATTTTCACTCTATCAAGATTAAAGGTGAAATTGTCACTGACAGTCGCATACCATACATCTTCCATGCCGTTTTTCCAGTTTTGCATGGCTCCGCGGCCTTTTTCTCTTTGCCAGGTTATTCTGTTCCTGACTTTGAAATGATCCTGCAGAACATCTCCGATCACTAAACTTGATCTCCAGTCGCAGCATACATAAACAGATGCTGTGTCTTTCAAAAGAGGCTTTACTTTCTCTATCCATGTGATGGTATATTCTCTGTAATCGTCCTGGCTTTTTCTGTCAAATTTATGTCCGTTATAGTCTTTTGACAGATTATACGGCGGATCCGCCACCAATAGATCCACAAATCCTTTTGGAAGCTTATCCATTATCTCTGTACAATCACCGATAATGAATTGATCAAGCACTGAATCTACTGAAGCATTAACCGAATCTTTCCTGATGCACCTGCTTAAGTATTCTTTTCCCTCTTCAATTGTAAAATCGATGGTTTTATTCCTGGCTGCTTTTTTCATATAAACATCAGATTTCCTCTTGAACCTGTGCTTTATTAGAAGTATAATATCACAACCACTGGTTTTTTTGTATGTTTACGAGGGAGAGGATCATGAAAAGGTTATTATTGACTATATCTGCTGTTTTGCTTGTATTTGCGGCATTCTTAATTCCGAAGGAAGCGATGGCTCAGAATATTGCTTCCACGGTCTATGATTTCAGTTCATATCCTATAGCTGACGGGCTTAGTACTCAGTACTATGTCAATAATGCTATGATCGGAAATCTTTTACAGAAGAACCCTGACGGAACCCTTGCGGTGGACTCATCGGGACTCTTTTATGCTGACAGCGCAGCAGTTGATAACTTTGTAAGCACACTTGCCTCTCTCTATAATGTTCCCGGACAGCTTGAAATGGACCAGAGCGCTGAAAGGAACTATATCACCTCACTCATAGCAAGCGGAAATAATGAAGCTTCCCATAAGCCTGCAATGAATACAAAAGTCGGCGATACCATGATCGATGCAACAGCAGCCGAGCAGTTTGCAGGACAGACCTATGTGGATGTCAGCATTTCCCAGCAGAAGCTTGTTTACTATGTGAACGGTGCACCGGTTCTCGTATCCGATCTTGTAACCGGCAATACTTCAAGACATCACAATACTCCCCAGGGTGTATTCCAGATATATAATAAGCAGAGGGGAAGAACCCTGAAGGGTGACGGATACTCTGCTTATGTCAATTACTGGATGCCTTTCACGGGGAATTACGGCCTTCATGATGCGACATGGCGCAGCTCATTCGGCGGTGAGATCTATAAGACAAACGGCTCACACGGATGCGTTAACATGCCGAAATCAATGGCTGAAGCACTCTATAACATGGTATCGGTAGGTACCGTCGTATATATCCACGACTGATAGGATGAAAGCCCCTTTCCATTACGGCTGTATTGGTACGGCACTATGAAGCGCGCAGCGACACTGCAGGATATTTCCTGTGCGGGCAAATGCTCATTATCTGTCGCTTTACCTGTGCTGTCATGTCTGGAAGTGGAAACAGTTGTTATCCCAACCTCACTTCTGTCCAATCATACGGCGTTCAAAAGCTTTACAGCATTTGATCTCTCGGACAAAATACACGCGTTATCTGACGGGTTGGCAGACAATAACATCAGTTTTGATGCAATCTATACAGGTTATCTCGGTTCAAAGCAACAGATACGGGAGATACATTCTTTCATAGACAGATTCCATAGGGACGATGTGCTCCTTATAGTAGATCCCGCCATGGCTGATGACGGCAGGTTATATTCCGGTCTCCCTGACGGTTTTGCCGGTGATATGCTCTCCCTCGTTTCCGTAGCTGATGTTATCATCCCGAATATCACTGAAGCATGCATGCTTCTTGGTATTGAATACAAGTCTCCCGAGGCCTTTGATGATAAAGAAATAAAAGATATGCTCTGCTCACTTTCCGATATGGGTCCGAAGAGAGTTATCATAACAGGCGTCCATTCAGGTGATGATCGTATCGGAGCGATGTGTTATGATAAAAATAATAACAATTATTCTGTTTCATACAGAAAAAAACATTCCGGGACATTTCTTGGAACGGGTGATATTTTTGCTTCTGTCGTAACAGGGTGCCTGTTGAAAGGAGAACCTATAGCTGCCGCTATGAATAACGCCGTGGATTTTATAGGTCTTTGCATAGACAGTACGGAAAATGATCCTGAAAAGCGCTGGTACGGTGTAAGCTTTGAAAAATGCCTGCATCTCCTGCATAAATATTAATACCGCAATCCGGGGTTTGGGAATCAAATCTCAAAAATTACAGCAGCTCTGCTATCTCGTATATCATCGTCTCAGTCTTCTCCCACCCGATACATGGATCAGTGATAGACTGGCCGTATACGCCGCCGTCAGGCTTTTGTGAACCGTCTATAAGATAAGATTCGATCATAAGTCCCTTTACGAGCTTTTTGATATCATTTGACAGCCTCATGCTGTGGAGGATCTCTTTTGCTATCCTGGGCTGCTGATCATACTGCTTATCTGAATTGGCATGATTTGTATCAACTATGACCGCAGGATTGATAAGCCCGCTCTCCTCATAAAGCTCATGCAGCAGGATCAGGTCTTCGTAATGATAATTAGGCGCGGAATGACCGGATTTATGGGAATATCCCCTTAAGATCGCATGAGCCAAAGGATTTCCGGTGCTTAATACTTCCCAGCCGGAATATACGAAGGTATGGGATGCCTGGGCGGCAGTTATCGCATTCATCATAACGGAAAGCATTCCGCCCGTAGGATTTTTCATGCCTACCGGTATATCAAGTCCGCTGGACGTAAGCCTGTGCATCTGGTTCTCAACGGATCTTGCGCCTACGGCCACATATGAAAGCACATCCGACAGATATGAGTGGTTCTCAGGGTAGAGCATCTCATCGGCACAGGAAAATCCCGTATCCTCAAGTGCCTGCAGATGAAGCTTCCTTATCGCCATTATTCCTTTGAGCATATCAGGCTTGCTGTCAGGATCAGGCTGATGGAGCATCCCCTTGTAACCCGCCCCGGTAGTCCTGGGTTTATTGGTATATATCCTGGGAACGATCACTATTTTATCTTTAACCTTATCCTGGACACCCCTTAATCTTTGGATATATTCAAGAACTGCATCGGATCTGTCCGCGGAACAGGGTCCTATGACCAGAATGAACTTATCACTCTTTCCGAGAAAAATATCCCGGAGAGCCGCATCATTTTCTTTCTTTCTCTCCATCCCTTTATCTGAAAGGGGATACATCTCCTTTACGACTCTGGCAGACGGAAGTTCCCTGTTAAATTTCAAATTCATGCTAAATCCCTGCTCCTGTTAATCCTATATGCCTGAAGAATGATACGACCCGACAAGCTTGAGCCCTGCACATACCGCAGACAGCTCTTTCAGCATATCCTGTCCGTTCTGACTGTTGATATTACCCTCGGCTTCTATAAAGAAATAGTAGTTCCACATAAGCTCTTTCATCGGACGGCTTCTCAAGCTTTTCATGTTGTATCCGTGAGCCCCGATTATATTAAGCGTCTGAGCCAGGGAGCCGGCTTCATTTTTAACCGTGAACACAAGGATAAAGTTATCATCCTCTCTTCCGGAATTCCCTGAATATCTGTTCGCGCTCCTTGAAAACGACGCGAACCTTGTGGTATTGATCCCGCTGTCCTGTATATTCTCATCAAGGATCTTCAGTCCCATGATCTCTGCGGTTTCCTTTGATGCAATGGCTGCCGTAAAAGGATCTCCGTCTTCCTTTACCTTCTGAGCTGCAAGCGCCGTATTACCGTATTCTTTTGCCGAAAAACCATGTCTTTCAATATACTCGGAGCATTGCAGAAGCGCCTGAGGATGGCTTATGACTGTCTTTATTTCATTCGCGCCTGCATCAGGAGTACCGAGCAGGAAGTGCTTTACCGGCAGCTCTATGACCTGATTCACAAAAAGATCCCCGGAAAAAGCCAGATCCATGACAGCTCCCACTTCTCCGGCATAGCTGTTTTCAAGCGGAAGCACGGCGCAGTCGCATTCCCCGTTTTCCACGCTCTTATATGCCTGATTAAAATCATTCTTGCATATAAGCTCTGCTTCACTGAACATGGTCTTTGCCGCGATATGCGCAAATGCCCCCTCTACTCCGCAGTAGGCGGCTTTCATTCCGGACAGCAGTCTCTCCTGATATCTGCATGAAATATCAATGGTTCCCTTAAGGAAATCCACATAGTACTCTTCAAGCTCCGGATTTTTTATATAGCTCCTGTTTTTATTTATCAGAAGCTCTTCCCTTGACTTATCCTTTACTGACAGGCCGTGTTCTTTTTTATAACCGGCGATCCCGGCAGATGCTTCCATGCGTCTTTCAAACAGCCTCGCCATTTCCTCGTCAGTTTCGGAAATAACTTTGCGCCATTTTTGCAGGTCATCCATATATATACCTCTCTTTTTTATAAAAGGCTTAACCTTTTGCACCCAGATAGGCTTCCTTCACCTTTTCGTTCTCCAGAAGCTCTTTTCCGGTACCCTCCATCGCTATTTTTCCGTTTTCGATGACATAAGCCCTGTCGGCTATGTGAAGCGCCATATTTGCATTCTGCTCGATAAGAAGCACCGTGGTGCCATCATCGTTTATCTGACGGATTATATCAAATATACCCTGGACCACGATCGGCGCAAGTCCCAGAGAAGGCTCATCCATCATGAGAAGCTTCGGGCGTCCCATAAGAGCGCGCCCTACCGCAAGCATCTGCTGCTCACCGCCGGAGAGAGTGCCTCCCTCCTGCCAGGATCGTTCTTTAAGCCTCGGAAAATAGCTGTAGACCATTTCCAGATCCTTATCCAGCTCGTCTTTTCTGAGATACGCTCCTATCTTCAGATTCTCAAGCACCGTAAGATTGGGAAAGATCCGTCTTCCTTCAGGGACCATCATCAGTCCCCTTGAGACAATCTGCGTGGGATCCTTTCCGGTGATATTCTCACCCTCGAAAGCAACAGACCCTCCGTTCGGCTTTACAAGTCCTGAGATAGTGCGCAGAGTGGAGCTTTTTCCTGCTCCGTTCGCTCCGATAAGTGTCACTATCTCGCCCTGTTTTACATCAAAGCTTATGCCTCTGACAGCCTTTATCCCGCCGTAACTGACATTCAGGTCGGTTATATCTAATACTACTTCACTCATAGCAACCTCCGTGCCGTTTTTTACGTACCCTCTTCCGTAACGCCCAGATACGCCTCTATAACATGCTGGTTTGACTGTACCTCCTCGGGTATGCCCTGAGCGATCTCACTTCCGAAATCTATTACGTAGATGTAATCAGATATATTCATTACCAGGTCCATGTGATGCTCTATAAGAAAAACCGTAAGCTTATATTTATCCCTTATTTCCCTGACAAAATCCGCGAGAGCAAGTGTTTCCTGCGGATTCATTCCTGCTGCCGGCTCATCCAGAAGAAGCAGCGTGGGATCCGTGGCAAGAGCCCGCGCGATCTCAAGCCGGCGCTGCAGTCCGTAAGGAAGGGATGTCGCCAGCTCATCTTTATATGCATCAAGTCCCTGCTCCTCAAGAAGAGCCATTGTCTCCTCACGCATGCGTTTTTCTTCAGCTGCATTTCCTCTGAAGGCTGCCGAAAAGACATTCTGCTTTGCCCTCATATGCTTGGCTATCAGCACGTTTTCAAAAACCGTCATGCTTTTCCATAGACGTATATTCTGGAATGTACGGGCTATCCCGAGTTTTGTTATCTCATCCGGAGTCGGGGTGATAGGGCTTTCCTTCACATATTTATCGGCATTCTCTCCCAGATAACTCTTTGCCGCTTTTCCGGTCGGATGATTCCTGACTATGGGCTTCCCCATAAATTCGATGAGCCCGTTGGTCGGCTGATAAACACCAGTGATGCAGTTAAAAGCCGTGGTCTTCCCGGCGCCGTTAGGACCGATGAGCGCTATTATCTTGTGTTCGGGCACGTCAAGGGTCAGGTTATTGACCGATACCACGCCTCCGAACTGCATGGTCACATTTTCCAGATGCAATGCTATATTTTCTGCAGTACTGCCCATTACGTGTTTTCTTTCCTTTCCGTTTTACCGGTCTTTTTTAATAAAGCTCCTATATTTATCTCCCTGTTGCCCATGATCCCCTGTGAGAAGAAAAGCACTATGATCATGATGACAACCGAGAATACTACCATCCTGAAACCGTTGCGGAGCAGGGGCACCTTGAAGTTCCCGATATATAACTCGCTGTCCAGGAAACGCAGCCACCATTCCGAGCATGCCACATATAAAAATGTAGCCAGTACGGATCCGGATACAGATCCTATGCCTCCGATAACGACTATCAGAAGGATCTCATAAGTCATTGTAGATGTAAATGCCTTAGCCTGCGCATTTGCCACATACATTGCAAAGAGCGCTCCTCCGACCCCGGCAAAAAAGCTGGATATAACAAATGAAAGGGTCTTATGCTTAAAAAGCGCTATACCCATAGCCTCCGCAGCTACCTCATCGTCCCTTATAGCTTTGAACGCCCTTCCGTATGACGAATGTATCAACAGTACGATGACCACGATACATAATGAGGTAATAAGAAACGGTACAAAGGTGGAAAGCCTTAAGATGGTGTTTCCTGATGAATCCGTTATATTGAAGCTTGAAAATGTCGGAAATCCCTTTATCATGTTCGCTCCGTTGGTTACGGGGCCAAGCTTCTGCCACTGGAAGATTGCTCTCAGTATCTCCGCAAAGCCCAGTGTCGCTATCGCAAGATAGTCGCTCTTCAGCCTGAGCACCGGAAATCCTATAAGGAAAGCAAAAAGGCCTGCTACACAGCCTGAAAGAATAAGTGCAAGAAGACACCCTAAGACCATGCTGAAAGCCCCTCCTGCCCCTCCTGAACCGAATATGCCCTCAAACATATCAACGAATGAAAACTGGAAGGCGCATCCTCCGAACAGATAATAAACCTGATCCTTCATTGCCGCGGGAACGGTGAGTATCGCATATGTATAAGCTCCTAACAGCATGAAGCCTGCCTGTCCCAAAGAGAACAATCCGGTAAAGCCGTTCAGCAGATTCATCGAAACCGCTACGAGCGAGTATACAGCCGCCTTTTTAAGCACTGTGAAAAGCGGGCTCGTGGGATCGAATACCGACGGCAGACCGGGAATGATCGAGCTTATATTCTCAAGAAGCACTACAAATGCCAGTAAAGCTGCTATACCTATGACAGCCGGTATGAAATTCTTGCGTTGTTCCATATTATTAGTCATCCTGCAAATCTCAAAACCTAAACCTTATCTGTTGCTGCCTCTCCGAATAGTCCCTGAGGCTTAAATACAAGTATGATGATCAGCAGCGCAAAAGTGAAAGCATCCGAAAATACCGAAACATCCCATGAAGAAGGGAGTCCCTTTATTATCGTCTCGCATATACCGATAAGAAAGGCTCCTATGACCGCTCCGGGAATTGATCCTATGCCGCCGAAAACGGCTGCCACAAAGGCCTTAAGCCCCGGCATTGCTCCCGACATCGAAGATATCGCTGGATAGTTGGTGAAGAAACGGATGGATCCTACTGCAGCCAGCGCCGTTCCAATGATAAATGTAACGGATATAACACTGTTTATCTTTATTCCCATAAGCCTGCTGGTCTCAAAATCCTTTGATACCGCACGCATCGCCATTCCTACCTTCGTCTTATTGATAAGCATCGAAAGCGCGAAAACAAGCGCAAGAACAAGGAACGGAGTGATTATCACCACCCATTTTGTCTGTGTTCCCGCGAGGTTGACCGTATCCGATAAAAAAGGGATCACGGGATAAGTCATCGGCTGGCCGCCTGTGACATAGGTTGCGGTATTCTGCAGCAGATAGCTCACTCCTATGGCGGATATCATGACCGACATACGCGGAGCCTCCCTGAGAGGCTTATATGCCACACGCTCTATGGTAAAGCCTAAAACCACAGTCAATATGATGACAAGCGGAAGCGATACCGATATCGGAAGTGTCGCGGTAAGGTATATTCCCATCAGGCCTGCAACCATGAAAACATCACCGTGAGCAAAGTTTATCAGTCTTAATATCCCGTAAACAAGCGTATATCCTATTGCTATCAAGGCGTACTGCCCGCCGACGGAAACGCCGGAGAGCAGTACGGAAATCACATATTCCATAGTTATGTCCTTTATTTACTGATTACTGAGCTGACCCCTTCTGTACCTTCTCGAACGCCCATGTACCTGTGGAGGTATCAGCTGTCTTTATATATGCAGTGTCACGTACGGCATCGCCTACACTGTCAAATGCTATGGATCCTGAAACGCCGTCCCATTTCACGCCGGGGATAGCTCCTTTTATTGCTGCCTTATCAGGGGATCCTGCCGCTTTTATAGCCTCTAAAGCTACATAGTATGCATCATATCCCATAGCCGTTACTGCGGATATCGTATCATTTCCGCCGTTAGCGGTCATTGCATCGGCATTGCCGTTGATATAATCCTTTATGCCCTTATCAAAGGTATCTGAACCGCCTTCCTGATAGAAGGTTGATACATAGAGCTGCAGACTGGTATCTTTTGTAGCCTCGAGGACCATGTTGTCATCAAGCGTATCGGAACCTAAGAAAGGAATTCCGATATCAAGAGAAGCTGCCTGCTCCATGATCTGCTTTGCATATGCGATTGAAACCGGTGTGAAGATAACATCCGCGCCCTCGCTCTTTGCCTTATTCAGGTATGAAGTAAAGTCAGAGTTGTTGGTGGGGAAGGAATCGGAGATAACCTCACCGCCGGCTGCTTCAAACACCTGTGTAAAGAAAGCTACAAGACCCTGATCGTATTCATTTCCGTTCTCACCGAGGCAATATGCTTTCTTTGCAGAAAACTTCTCTATAGCAAAGTTTGCAAGCACGTCTGCCTGGAAGTTATCCAGGAAGCAGATCCTGAAGTAATAATCATTTCCGGCTGTAACATTGGGGTTTGTGCAGGTCACGCCGATAGCAGCAAGCCCTGCTTCCTCAAATTTCGGACCGCCTGCCATTGAAACACCTGATCCGTATGATCCGAGGACAAGAGACACATTCTTTCCAACCAGCTCAGATGCCGCTGAAGGCGCCTTATCTGCGGATGAACCGTTATCAGCTATTACAAGCTCTACATTATAGGTCTTTCCCCCGACCTCAACCGTAGGTGTCTCTGAATTTGCATACTGCATGCCGAGAATCTCTTTCTTTCCGCCTGAAGCAGAGTCACCGGTCGACGGCTCGAATACGCCTATGCGTATCGTATCTCCTGAAGCCGCTCCTGTCTGAGCTGCGCCGTCGCCTCCTGCAGGCGCTGAAGACCCGCATGCCGCAAGGCTTACTAACATCAGTCCGGTCATTAAACAAGCGATGATCTTTTTCATAAAAGCTCCCTCCTTTTATACATGTATAAATACAAAAATGTCATTGCACCTTGCAATGACATCTTTGCCGCAAGCACCTTACATTGTGCATAACCATCGAAATATTTTAAGGTTTTTATAAGGTGTTGTCAATAGAATCTGCTCCTTTACTCACCTTGCATCCCTGACTGCTTTTTGGCGTTTTCTCGGGAATAAAAAAACATATACTGCTGAAGCACACCGGCAAAGCCGGGATAGTTTTCTACGGGGAACCGGCCGCCGTAGTATTCATCCTCGATGCGTTTTATCCAGACATCGACCGGAAATGCTCCTATGCGATGATAGCCAAAGAGCATGACACAGTTTGCGACCTTTTTCCCGACACCATGAAAGGATAACAGTTCTTCATATAAACCGTCGTCCGGAAGATCTCTCATGGCTTCAAGATCTTTGTCACCATGCGCGACCTGAAGCGCAGCCTCCCTGACATAGGGAGCTCTGTAGCCTAAAGAACATTCCGTCAGTTCTTTTTCCGAAAGCGCCGCTATGGCTTCAGGTGACGGAAATGCATAGAAATCTTCCTCTATCCTTCTGCCGCACATGCGGCACAGCTTTTCCACAGATGTTTTAATTGCAGGTATGCTTTTTCTCTGGGAAATTATAAAGCTAATAAGAGTCTCAAAAGGCTCCTGATTCAATATCCTTATGCCGCTCCCGAAAGCAGCGGCTTTCACAAGATAGGTGTCGTCAGCGGGAACAGCCTCTATGTATTCAGCATAATCACTTCCCAGATCGAAATATTCATGCCAGAAGCTTTGATATTCTTTCTTTGTACAGGACAGCTCAAAATTCCCTTTTCCCTTATCAGTGATATAAAGGAGCTTTCCTCCGGCTATGATCCGCGCTTTATCGCTATCCAGCATTATCATCCTGAAGCACTGGCCGCTGTCAGCTATCTGTCCCAGATCAAAATTTTCCGCGGATATCCTCATCATAAGGCCTCATCTCATACCTTATAGAACGTGGTCCTGTAGGTACCCGTGGCATTATCCACGGCAAAGGTGATAGTATCCACGCCCGAAACATTTGAAAGCGCCGTATCAACATCATTCAAGTGGATCCTGAAATCAGCCGGGAGGACACCGGAGGCCGGCTTATATGTAAAGTCCACACAGTCAAAGCCGTGGCGGTCGGAATAGTATTTCTTCAGATCCACCCTTTGAAGCTCGATGCCAAATTTCGACCTGGCATAATCCTCCGTCATCCTGGCATATTTTTCTATTCCCTCATCACCGGCGCCTTTTAGCGGTACCGGTTTGGATACTGTCTTTTCCGGCTTTTTTACGGAAGATCCGGCTTTTACGGATGCAGGGGACTTACGCGCAGAGGCGTTCTTTACAACAGGAGCTTTAGTCCTGCTTTTAACTTTGATCTTTGCCTTTTTCTTCTTTCCTCCGCTTTTATGGCTTTTCAGCAGAAGAAAGGCTGCAATGATCATCAGAAGTATTATGATAAAGATCACTATCCCGATTATTATGATCGAATTATTGCTGTCCATGGCGTCTATGTTATCATCAGGCGTATTGAAATTCAAATCCGGCAGGGTCTCATCCGGTTTTGAAACACTGCCCAGGACAGCGCTTTCCGGGCTTTTGAGTCCGGCCTTAAAAAGGCTTACACTGTAGTCTGAAAGACCGGGAAGGACATCTTCCGATCCCGTGACAGGATCATCCTCATCATCAATGCACGGTTCATACCATGCCCTTGCATTTTTCTGTGCCCCTTTATCCCTGAGCAGGCTCCACTGACCGTATTTTTCCGTATCCGATGGCTCTGCCTTACTGTCTTTATCTTTACTCTTTACCGAATAGCCCTGAACCAGAGATACCGCGCCTGTACCTTTTTTATCCGGGCATCCGTATATCACGGGAACGGCGCTTGCATGGGCGTTTATGCTTCCCGAGGCATTTCCTTTTGCTGTTTCCGCAAAGGATGAAAAAGACCCTTTGCCGGCTTCATCCACCGGTACATTGCATGAAGCGGCATTATTCTTTGTGTCATATGCATGGAAAACATAGATCCCGTTGCTTCTCGTGCGAAGACGCACAGTCATTATTTTATCCTCCACCCCTTCTTCAGCATGATACAGCTCTTTTTTTATGCCTGCGCCTGCGTTTTCAGCCTGTATAAGTTTTATAAAAGAGCTTCCTTCACACGCCACGGAAACCTCTATAACTGCCGATCTTCCGTCATATGATACCTTCGTACCGCTTATCTCTATCCTGCTGATATCTTCTTCCGGGATCTCATTTTCCGAAACCGTATCTTCAGATACCGAACCCCCGGCCGCCGAATTTTCAGAAACACACAGACTGTCGTCGGGAACCATCTCTTCTGCAAGCGCGTCCTCATGACTTACCATGCCAAGACATATCAGAGGTATGATAAGAATAGTCTTATATCTTTTCATTGTTTTTCATCCTCCTCATTTTGTTTCAGGAAATGTGTTATTCTGACTGTTTTTTCTTTTACATCCATTCTTACTGCTCCTTCTTCTTTTGTTATATGTATCCCGGCTCCTGCCTTACGAAGCCTTTCCATAAGCTCTTTATGGGGATGTCCGTACCGGTTATCCACGCCGGCGGAAATAAAGGCAAATGATGGCTCTGTCAGATCCAGGAGTTCCTTCGGAGTGGAATTCTTTGATCCGTGATGCGCACATTTCAGAAGCGTGTATTTCGTGAATTTTTCTTTTGAAAGACGCGAGATCATCTCTTTTTCCTTTTCACCTTCGATATCTCCCGTATACAGGGCTTTGAAGCTGCTGTCCTTCAGGCTTACCGAAAGGCATACAGAAGCTTCGTTAGTGTCCGAAAATTCAGCGCCCTCTTCCGGATTCAGGCATTTGAAAGAAACCTTCCCGATAGTAAAGCTGTCGCCGGCTTTTATCTTCAACACCTTGATCTTCTGCTCTCCGGCGCATTTTACAAGCCTCTCATAGTTTTCATTATCGAAATGAATATCCGGCAGTATAAAGCAGCCTGTCTTCAGAGCGCTCTTATTTCCCATCTCAAGCATCTCAAGATAACCGTTTATATGATCATCATCCGGATGTGTAAGCACGGCATAATCGATCCTGTCATACCCCCTGGACAGAACGTACGGTATGACCCTGTATTTTGCCGTGTCCTTAATGTCGCTGCTTCCGCAGTCTATCATCATGGTCTTGCCTCCCCGTATTTCAATGAAATGGCAGTCCCCCTGTCCCACATCAAGCATTGTCAATGCCAGCGCAGGTCTGATATGAAAAGTAAGGACCGCTGAAGCAGATAAAAACATGAAAACCGCTTTGATACGCAGACGATGATCGATCTTTTCAGACTTTTCGACAATGAAAATGAATACCGTAATGACCGCGTAATAGATCAGGATCTGCATAATGTCCGGTCTTCCGGGCGTTAAGAGCGAAAACGGCAGGGAGTCATTTATCCCGCTGAGGGTGGCATATATTTCCAGTATGAGCCTTGCGGGAACAGCGGATATCATCCCGAATGTAATCGAGAAACACCCTGACAGCATTGATATGAGCGCGCTCACAAGAAGGATCCCCAGAAGGGGTATCACTGCCAGATTGATAAGGATCGAAAACACCGGAACCTGATAAAAGAAATAAAGAGTTACCGGAAGCATGAAAAGGGTCACGGCAAATGCAGCGCCCAGTGTCCCGGCCTTTTTTTGATCAAACGGCAAAAGCCTTTTAAGCGGCGGTCCCAGGATCCCTATCCCGCTGACTGCGCTAAATGATAATATGAAGCCCGCATCCAGGATATACAGCGGTTTTGCCAGCACTATCATGACCGCTGCCACGGATACCGAGGACAGAAGGTCGGGGGTTCTCCCCGCAAGATCTGCCGCCATCATAAGAGAAAAAGTGATAAGCGCTCTGATGACTGACACTCCCGATCCGGTAAGGGCTCCGTACATGGATATCAGCGCAAAACATATGCCGTAACATATCGGTTTCCAAAGACCTGTTTTCCTCAGTGCTTTCAAAAGAGCCATACCCAGCAGCGTGATATGAAGGGATGATATGCACAGAACATGGCTCATCCCGGCGCGTCTGAAGCCGTCACTTATCTCTTCGCTTAAATCCGCTCTGTCTCCTAAAAGCATCGCTTTGATGACACCTGCTTCATCTTTGCCGTATATATCGTCGACGGAAGAGGACAGGCGTTCCCTTAAAATGCAAAGCTCTTCCTCAACGCCTCTCATGCCGCGTTTTTCACAGTCCTTTATTATCACTGCGTCGTATATTTCAAAATCAATGCCTCTGATCATCTGATACCGCGCAAGATCAAAATTGCCGGGATTTCTTGCCCTTGAAAAAAGCAGGCCTTTGCCCGTTACTGCAACAACGCTTCCGACAGGGGGAAGCATTGCAAGGCTTTCCCTCGGTTCTTTAAGTTTTACTATGATTTTGTGCTTTTTATTTGAGTCTTCGCCGGAGATAGGACCGGCATTTTTGATCACAAGATATGTACTGGATTTCTTTTGATATTTATCGTCGATCGTGCCGCTTAAGGAGATGCTCCTGCCGGAGATGGAATCATCGGAAAAAGGTTCCGGCATTTTCAGATAAAACAGCAGTCCGAGAAAAAAGATCAGGCAGCAGCCGACAACACACGCCGGTCTTTTCATTCTAACAGTTCATCGTTCCTTTCATACAAGCCTTCAAGCTTCATGTTTTCCATAAATACTCCTTCTGTCGATCCCTCGATGGATATCTGCACCTGATCGATCCCGGGAAGAGCCGTAAGGGTATTGACTATCGAATAAAGCGCCGCCTCCTCACTGACATTATATGGCTTTTCCCTTATTGCGGCATCAAAGTTGGCGTATGCTATCCTGTCCTTTACTGTCACGGAAAGCAGTTTTGCATCAGGGGAAAGCGTTGGAAACGCCTCCTGCTCGCCTACTCCCTGAGGTCCCCCTATCAAAGTCTCGACCGCAAATTTTTCCATTGCTATGTTTGTGTTATATACCAGGTCCTCATCATATCTTTTGAGGTCCGTCCCGTTAATATCAGTAAAATAAAGCGTAACATTTGTCCTCGCATATGAATTAAGCTCAACACCGGTATTATTTATAAAAGAATCCGCTGTCATATTCCCGACCGGTTCTCCGCTGCTGTTTTTCAGTTCTTCTCCGTTTATGAAAAATGAAACGGAAGTGATGTCCGGGATCTGGGTCAATGTCTCAACGATCGATGCTCTGACCAGGATTTCTTTTGTACTATCCATGCCATGATATGCCTCCGGAAAATCTATCTCTATCTTCTGGTTTTCGACAGTATATTTATCAGGCTTAATGTCTTCGGTTATGGCTGGAACGCCGTTGCTGTCTGTGGGACTGACGGCAAGGGCATCCATCAGCGCGTCCACGATATCCGCTGAATTCCCGGATATGGCCTTCCTCTCCTCGCTTGCGATCGAAGTGTATCCCGCATCGGGGAAGTATACCTTATAAGTATCCGTATCATTTTCATTCCTGTGTCCGCAGGAAGACAGGAGCATGACAGATACAAATATAAGAACTTTATTTAATATCATAAGGATAATGTTATTTTTCTGCATCATATATCCCTTCTCAAGGGTATCTTTACCGTGAAGGTCGTCCCTTCTCCCACTATGCTCGTGGCCTTGATCGCGCCCCTGTGGAGCAGGATGGCGTTCCTTGTGATCGCAAGTCCCAGTCCCGTACCGCCTATCTCCCTTGAATGCGATTTATCCACCCTGTAAAACCTGTCATAGATCTTATTTATCGAATCCTCAGGTATCCCCATTCCCGAATCCGATACCGTTATGACGGCAAACTGCAGGTCCGCATCCAGGGTGACCTTTACCCATCCGCCGTCTTTATTGTATTTGATCGCGTTTTCCATCAGGTTCATGATGGCAAGTGAAAGCTTGGTCTCATCGATCTCCGCTTCAACAGGCATCTTTTCCTCATACAGGATCTCCACATTTGACTTCTCGGCAAGCGGAGTGAGCGTCTTTATCAGCTGCTGGAGCATTTCTGACAGGTCGTACGGCTTAAGGTCGATCTCCGTGTCTTTATTCCCGTCCAGCTTTACGAGCGAAAGCAGGTTGTTGATGATCTTGTTCTCGCGGTCTACCTCTGCCGCTATGTCCTGCATGAACTCCCTGTATGTTTCGGCATCCACAGACTCGCCGCTCTGTATCAGGGAATCAGAGAGCACCTTCATTGAAGCCAGCGGCGTCTTAAGCTCGTGGGACACATTGGCCACAAATTCCTCTCTTGACGCATCCACCTCAGCCATTCTTGTCATGAGATGATGAAAGGCTTCCATGATATCTCTGGTTTCCGTGTAATCAGGCACCTCTATGCTTTCTATGCCGGGATCAAAGCCTTCTTTAACCGAATCGACAGCCTTTATCACCTTGTCGAAGGGTCTTAACAGCGTATTGGAGAGCGCGGAAGCTATAAGTATGACGAGGATTATTATGATAACCTCGATGATACTCGCTCTGCGGTCCAGCACATCTGCATTGTCATGAATGCCGTCGGTCGAGGCGCTTGCTACCAGCGCTCCGTATACCTTGCCGCTCGCCTCGTCAAGTATGGGCACAGTTATCTCAAGGTACCGGTTTTCCTCATCACGGCTTGACATGTTCCGGCTTCCGTTCATACAGGAAATAACTTCGCTTGATACGATATACTTTCCCTGTGATTTACCGTAGGTATCTTTGATGATTAGATAATCCTTATTAATGACAAGGATCCGTCCGTCGTAAAGATTAGACATCTGTATGAGCTCATCATTTATCACAAGGTCTCCCGTATCGGAAAAATAATCGGTACGTGCGAGATGAGCCGCTACTATAGCGGACTGGTTTGTGACCTCGGAGATCTTCTGATTGATGGCCCGGTTTTCATAGCCTCTGACCATCATAAAACGCATGATGACAACGGGTATGATCCCGATGATAAGAACTATAAGAAAGATCCTGAATTTAAGGCTCCTGTATAATCGGACGTTTTGAAAAAAACTTGTGATAAGGGCTTTCATTATCCCTCAAAGTAATAACCGACGCCCCATTTGGTGCGCACATAGCGGGGATCTCCCGGGAATTTTTCTATCTTCTCACGAAGCCTTCTGACATGAACATCCACAGTCCTTCCGTCCCCCGGATAATCCTTGCCCCAGACTATATCAAGCAGATCCGTTCTGCTGTATACCTTCTGCGGATTATTCATAAGAAGCTCAAGAACGTCAAATTCCTTTGCCGTAAGGTTGACCTCACGCCCTTCGATATATGCCCTCCGGTTGGACTTATCTAGCTTTACGTCGCCCGAGATTATGACATCCCCGTTTTGTTCGGATGGCTTTTCATGCTTTTCATTTTTTGAGCGTCTTAAGATCGCCTTTATCCTGGCTTTTACCTCAAGGACGTTAAAGGGCTTTGTAATATAATCATCTGCTCCATAGTCAAGGCCTAATATCTTGTCCATATCATCGCCCTTGGCTGTGAGCATTATGATCGGCACGTCAAGGGTTTCGCGAAGCTGCTGGCATACTTCAAAACCGGTAAGCTTAGGGAGCATGATATCCAGCAGTATGATATCATAGTTCCCCGCCTTTGCCATGGCAACAGCTTCTTCTCCGTCATAGGCGCAGTCAACCTCGTACCCGTCCTGCTCCAGAGAAAAACGGAGTCCCTTCACTATAAGCTTTTCATCATCTACTACAAGTACCTTCACTTTGATGCCTTTTCCTAAACCTTTATCTTATCTTTTATCTTGTCAAAAGTCCCCTGCTTTATGCCCGGTACATTCATTATACTCTCCGTATCGGAAAATTTCCCGTTTTTTTCGCGGTATGAAATAATATCTTCCGCCCTTGAAGCTCCTATCCCCTTCAGAGTCTGAAGCTCGCTGCTGTCAGCGGTATTTATATCGACCCTGTCATCTTCCGGAGCGCTTTCTGCCGCGCCAGTCCGGTCCGGGTTTTCTCCTTTTTCCGGAACATATATCATCTCCCCGTCATAACAGACCTCTGCCTGGTTTATGGCGGAAATATCCGCTTCCCCGCTTACTCCTCCCGCAAGGGATAAGACCTGATATATCCTGCTGCCGGAAGGGACCACATATACCCCGGGATCATTCACCTTGCCGCAGGCATATACATAGATATCCGTATTTCCGGCTTCATTATCTGCGCTTTCTGCCGGTTCTTCCTTTATTTCATCTGCACCACCTACGCCATCTGCGCTCTCACTGATCTCCTGCCCGTCAGTGCTCAAAGAGATCTCATCACAATATGAACTGCCGCAGCCCCATAATATCATGCATAAGGGAAGAATAAGAACTGATCTGAATCTCATAGAATAACCTCACCGTATCTGAGATACCGGTGCCCCGAAATGCTTTGAGACAGATTTTAGGCTTCCCCTAATGCTTTGTCAAGTCTTGTCTTGAATGTATCAATATCCGCTTCTTGAATGATGAGCGGCGGCACTATCCGTAAAATATTCGTCCCGGCGCTTATAACCAGCAATCCATTCTCCCTGGCCTTTTCTATCAGCGGAGCACAGGGTCCGTCAAGCTCAAGAGCCTGCATAAAGCCTGCTCCGCGGCGGTCCTTTATCATAGGATGGCTGCTTTTAAGCTCTTCCAGCGCTGCCTCGAGCACGGGGGTAAGCTTTCTTACGTGGGATACCAGATCACGCTCCCTGAACTGTCTCAAAACCTCCGATACCGCTGCGCACGCAAAGGGATTGCCTCCGTATGTGGTGCCGTGATCTCCCGGAACCAGCGAGTTATCGGCAACATGCCCTTTCATGGCAAAGGCTCCTACCGGCACTCCGTTTCCCAATGCTTTCGCTATGGTGACTATGTCGGGTTTCACCCCGTACTTCTCCCATGCGAACATATAACCCGTACGGCCCATTCCGCATTGTATTTCATCAAGGATAAGGAGTATTCCTTTATCATCGCAAAGCTTTCTGACTCCTTTGATAAAGGATTCTTCGGCGGGATATATGCCGCCTTCTCCCTGTACGGTCTCCATTATCACCGCGCATGTCTTTTCATCCACAAGATCTTCCACGGATTTCAGGTTATTAAATGATGCGAACCTGACATTTCCTATCCCCGGCTCAAAAGCCTCTCTGTAATGGGCATTTCCCGTTACCGACAGCGCCCCCATCGATCTTCCGTGAAAGCTGTGTTCCATCGCGATGATATTATGATCTGTATGTCCGTCCTTAAGATAAGCATACTTTCTCGCAGTCTTTATAGCGCCCTCTATCGCCTCTGTGCCTGAATTAGTGAAAAACACCCTGTCCATATGCGACACCTCGCATACTTCCTTCGCTGCGATGCAGCATGGCTCGTTGTAGTATAGATTCGAAGTGTGCATCACTTTGTCTATCTGAGCTTTCAGGGCATCATTGAATTCTTTATCGGCATAACCCAGCGCATAGACAGCTATGCCTGCGGCAGCATCCAGATATTTATTTCCCTTGTCATCATAAAGCCATACGCCTTCGCCGCGTTCCAGGACAATGGGATATCTGTTGTACGTGTGAAGCAGGTATTCGTCGCCGAGTTTCATATAATCTGTCATATGTGGTTCCTTTCTATTTATAAATCGCACTTCCTATGCCGCGGTCGGTGAATAATTCCAGCAGCAGGCAGTGAAGAACCCTGCCGTCAAGTATCATGACATTATTCACACCGCCGACAACCGCATCTATGCAGTTATTCAGCTTGGGCAGCATGCCTCCTCCTATGTAGCCGGATTCTAAGAGGGAGCGGGCCTCGGTAATGTTCATCCTTGAAATGAACGTCGAGGGGTCGTTCACATCCTTGTATATCCCCTTTATATCCGTGAGGAAAACCAACTTCTCTGCCTTAAGCGCCTTTGCCACTGCGCAGGCAACATCGTCAGCATTTATATTATATGTATTATGCTCCGCATCCATCCCGATAGGGGCGATCACGGGCAGGAAATGATCCTCCAGAAGATGCCGTATTAACGCAGTATCGACTGCCGTGATCTCACCCACAAAACCGATATCCTCTCCGTCAGGCATTTTCTTTTTTACCCTGAGCATGCCGCCGTCTTTCCCTGAAATGCCGCAGGCTTTGATATCAAGGCCTTCTATCATGGTAACGAGGCTTTTGTTCACTTTATTCAGCACCATTTCGGCTATTTCCATCGTATCGGCATCAGTGACCCTCAGGCCGTTCACAAAGCGGGGCTCCATGCCAAGCCTGTCGATCCAGTGATTTATCTCCTTGCCTCCGCCATGTACTATCACGGGCTTGAAGCCTACGACTTTGAGAAGCGTTATATCCTTTATCACGCTTTCCTTTATCTTCTCATCGGTCATGGCCGATCCGCCGTACTTTACCACTATTATCTTCCTGTTAAACTCCCGGATATAGGGAAGCGCTTCAATAAGCACCGACGCTTTATCCTGCAGTTCTTTCATTTCCCGATCGTTCATTTTCACCTCCATGTGCCGCTTCCTTTGCGGCTTCCGAAAGGATAATGCCGAAGCTTGCAGCCCCGATCATAAAACCTCATAACTTCACGTATTCTACCACGCTTTTTGTTTCTTGTTAATAAGATTGACGTTTTGCAGTAAAAAAGACATCCGGAGCGCTCCGGATGTCTTTAATTGCATTTTCATTCATCTTTTTCAGCTTCTGTAGTCAGCATTTATGCTCACGTAGTCATGAGTCAGGTCACAGCCCCAGGCTGTGGCTTCTTCGCTTCCCTCTTTCATATCCACAGTTATTAACACCTCTTCATGCTTCAGCAGCGCAGTCGCTTCCTCTTCCGAATACGGAACCGTGGCGCCGTCGTGATAGATGTGTATTACCTCACATCCTTCGGCATCAAAAAATATATCAAGCTTATCCGGATCAAACTGTGCTCCCGAGTATCCCATGGCGCAGAGAATGCGGCCCCAGTTTGCATCGTTTCCGTATATTGCAGCCTTGGTAAGGCTTGACGTAATGACTGACTTTGCAAGTACCTTTGCCTTTTTCTTATCTGCCGCATTTATCACCCTGCAGGTTATAAGCTTGGTAGCGCCTTCACCGTCTCCCGCGAGTTTTCTGGCAAGATCCTTTGCCACATGGAATAAAGCCTCTTTGAATATCCTGTAACCATCATCCTCTGATGTGATCTCAGCATTTCCCGCTTCGCCGTTTGCAAGTATGACCAGCGTATCATTAGTGGAAGTATCTCCGTCCACTGAGATCATATTGAAGGTATCCGCTGCTGTTTCGGCAAGAGCTTTTTGCAGCAGTTCCTTCGATATGCTTATATCCGTAGTCATATAACTCAGCATGGTTCCCATATTGGGATGTATCATCCCGGATCCCTTTGCCATGCCGCCGAGGGTAACGGTCTTTCCTTCTATCTCGAAGTCCACGGCGCATTCCTTAGGATGCGTATCGGTAGTCATTATGGCTTTTGCAGCGGTATGCGCTGCCTCACGGCTTTCGGACAGACTGTCCTTGAGCTTGTCTACCCCGGAAAGAACAGCATTCATATTAAGCTGCGGGCCTATCACGCCGGTAGATCCTGTGATAACTTCATCCTTACGGATACCAAGGACTTCCGCCGTTTTTTCGGCTGTCTCTTCACAGTGCTGCAGGCCTTCTTTTCCAGTGCCTGCATTCGCAATGCCGGTATTTACCACAATGGCATGGACTTTTCCCGTGCCTTCCCTGATCACCCTTTGATCCCATATAACAGGCGCAGCCTTTACCACGTTTTTAGTAAAAACTCCTGCCGCAGTACAGGGCTTTTCGGAGTATACAAGCGCCATATCAAGCCTGTTCTCATACTTGACCCCTGCCATGCAGCCTGCTGCCGCAAACCCTTTAGCCGCTGTCACTCCGCCGTCTATAACCCGCATCTGCTGTCTCCGTGATCCTTACTTGAGGAATCTCATCTTGTTTCCGTCATGAGTCTTCTTCTTAACTTCAGGCTTCGGCTCATCCTTCTTAATGGCTGAGTTGAGTGAGTTGACCAAATCCGCCTTACACTTTTCGCAGTATCTTCCGCTTGTGATCGCAGCTCCGCATTTTTCGCATACGATAGCTCCGTCAGATACGGAAAGCTCCAGTCTCTCCTCCTTGATCCACTGTCTTATCTGCTTTTCCGAAACCTCGCACTCTTCCGCCACCTGGATCACGGTCGCGGTTTTATTCTCCCGGATATACTCCTTTACTTTCTGGAAATCCTTTTCCAATTCTTCCTTGCATGCGGGACAGATCCTTTCTCCGCTTACATAGTTAAAAAACTTTCTGCACCTTGAACATGTCTGAACTTCCATAATTCTGTCTCCTCTCCTTTTTCTGTTTTGATCTAAGAATTAAAATTTACTATATTGTCTGTATTAAGAGTGAAATCATAATAATTCAAATCATCCCTTTTTGTCCACCCTATTTCTTTCCAAAAAGCATTTCCGACGTCATTATGGGTAAAGGCAATCAGAGCGACCTTATTTATCCCTTCCTGCTGAAGAGCCTTCATACACCTTACTACCATGGCTTTTCCGATCCCGCGTTTCCTGTACGGTTCCTCCACGCACACATGGTAGAGAGTGGCTCTCCTTCCGTCATGACCGCAGAGTATGGCTCCCACAATATGACCGTCCTCTGCCGCGACAGTTGAAAGCTGCGGATTCCTTTCAAGGAACTTTTCCACGCCTTCCCTCGAATCATCGATGCTTCTCATGGCAAAGCCCTTTATGGAATGCCAAAGCCCGGCCACATCATCGTAATCTGTTATCTTCATTTCCCTTATTTCCATCAGGGTACCATGGGGATCATGTCGATACCCTCCTCCTCAGGAAATCCGAACATCACATTAAAGTTCTGTACCGCCTGTGATGCCGCGCCTTTTTCCAGATTATCAAGCGCACCCATCAAAATGATATTTCCCGTGCGTTCGTCTATCCTGAAACCGATATCAGTATAATTACTGCCCTCAACAAATCTGGTCTCCGGACACATATCTTTTTTAAGCAGTCTTATGAATTTTTCTTTTGAATAATACTTTTCATAAACAGCTTTTATGTCTTCATAGGAACACTTTTTTTTCAGCCGGGCAGTTTCCGTGGCATATATCCCTCTGTGCATGGGAATAAGATGCGGCGTGAACTGAACCGTCACTTTCTCACCGAAAGCATATCCAAGCTGTTCCTCTATTTCCGGAGTGTGTCTGTGCGTCGTAACCCCGTAAGCCTTTGCCGATTCGTTGACCTCACAGAAAAGATTGGCCGTCTTTGCGCCTCTGCCTGCGCCCGATACACCGGATAATGCATTGATCACAAGACCGTCCTTGTCTATGAGATGTTCCTTCATCAAAGGATATGCGGTGAGTATGGAGCAGGTCGTAAAGCAGCCCGGGTTTGCAAGAAGCCTCGTATCTTTTATGCTGTCCCTGTTTATCTCCGTCAATCCGTAGACCGCTTCATCAAGGAGTTCCGGGGAATGATGCTCTATCCCATACCATTTCTCATAGATCTCCACATTCTTTATCCTGTAGTCTGCAGACATATCTATTATCCTGCAGTCTTCAAGTATATCCTTTGTAAGCTCCCCCTGAAGATAGCCCTGGGGCGTAGCCGTAAAGATGACGTCGACACTGCGCGCCATCTCCTTTAAGCTTATGTCGCTGCATTCTTTTTCTATGAGCTCAAAAAGATTTCTGTAGATGTCTTCATATGCCTGCCCCGCAAAGCTTCTTGAGACAAGCCACTTTATCTCTACATCCTTATGTCTTATAAGGAGCCTTGCTATCTCGGCTCCCGCGTATCCGGTCGATCCTATTATACCTGCCCGTACCATCAGTTCTTCTTTTTCCTCTCCGCATATTCCGCGTATTGCTTCGTTATCGCTTTCTTGTCAAATATCCCGAATCTCATCACGGCGCCGTCTGACATCTTGAAGCTGCGGCCTTCTCTTGATATGACGTGGCCCATATTTATGACAGTGGTTTTATTAAGTATCATAAACTCATCCGGATCCAGCAGGCTGCAAAATCCGGACAGATCCGTCATCGCATGGAACGATCTGTTTTCCGTAAGCGCCACAGCTACATAATAGACCTGTGATGTGGCATAGAGTATCTCATCATACCTGACATAGATCGTATCCTTATCGCTCCTGAGCTCTATCCTCGTAGGCTTAGATAAGTGAACGGAATGTGCGATATCTATGAGCCTCGAGAAGTCCCGCTGCCATAACGGCTTAGGGATGAAGGATATTCCCTCTTCATCACCGTACTTCGCGCGGTAATCTATTTTATCATAATAAAGCACGATCTTCCCCTCTGCCCCTTTTCTGAGAAGATCCACCGCCACCATCATACCATCTCTTGTAGTCTTAGTCACATCTATAAGGATAAGGTCATACTTCATGAAATACGGGAGCAAAGCTTCCTCGCTCCCGTATGAATCATAATATATCACTTCTCCTTTTTTTACACGTTCATCCCGCTCCCTGGACAAAAGCCTTTCAGACTGCTTTCTGTCAGCGGGATCATCGTCTAATACCGCAATAAATACCGCCATGTTTATTTATTGTTTTTGCCCGTTGCCCTTTTTGCAACCCTCTTTGCCTTTGAGGCCGTCTTCTTTGCAGCTTCCTTGGTCTTTGCTGCAGTCTTCTTTGCCGCGCTCTTGGTCTTTTCTGCAGTTGCCTTTGCCGCGCTCTTGGTCTTTGCCGCAGTTGCCTTTGCTGCGTTCTTGGCTTTGGACGCAGTCTTCTTTGCTGCGCTCTTTGTCTTGCTGGCGGTTGCCTTCGCTGCCTCCTTGGTCTTCGTCGCAGTCTTTTTTGCGCCTGCCTTGGCAGATGCCGCAGCCTTCTTTGCCTCCCTTGCCGTTTCCGCTGCCGCTATCCTGGCGCTTGTTACCGCTGTAGGTGACTTCTGATGCGCTTTCCCGGACAGTTCCTGCATTTTTAACGCCCTTACCCAGGTAGACAGTCCGAAGAGCGTGATAAAGCCGGATGCGTCTTTGTGATCATAAAGATCGCCTGTGGTAAAGCTTGCTATTTCCTCGTCATATATCGAATACGGTGAAGTCTCACCCGCTTTTATAATATTTCCCTTATAAAGCCTGAATTTCACCTCTCCCGTCACATATTCCTGGGTAGATCTGATAAAGGCTACAAGCGCGTCTGCCAAAGGAGTGAACCACTTCCCTTCATATATCGTCTGCGCAAGCTCTTCTCCGATCTTCCTCTTGACCCTCATGGTCTCACGGTCGAGAACAAGCTCCTCCAGCTGCTCATGAGCCGCATAGAGGATTGTGCCGCCGGGTGTCTCATATACTCCGCGGCTCTTCATGCCTACGACTCTGTTCTCCACTATATCGATGATGCCGATGCCGTGCTTTCCTCCGAGCACGTTAAGCGTGCGTATGACATCGGATACCTTCATCCTCTGTCCGTTGACAGCCACGGGAACTCCCTTTTCAAATGACATCGTCACATATTCGCCCTTTGCCGGAGCTTTTTCAGGCGTGACACCCAGAACAAGGAGCTTATTATAATCAGGTTCTGACGCGGGATCTTCAAGCTCTAAACCTTCATGGCTTATGTGCCAGATATTCCTGTCACGGCTGTATGAATCCGAAGCCGAGAACGGAAGGGTGATACCATGCTCTTTTGCATATTCCAGCTCTTCCTCTCTAGACTGCATGGTCCAATTGGGATCTCTCCAGGCAGCTATTATCTTAAGGTCAGGTGCAAGGGCTTTTATCCCCAGCTCAAATCTTATCTGGTCGTTTCCTTTTCCCGTAGCCCCGTGGCATATCGCCTGCGCATGCTCTTTTCTTGCCACCTCCACAAGCCGCTTTGCTATTATAGGCCTTGCTATTGAAGTGCCCAGCAGGTATTTATTCTCATAGACGGCATGTGACTGTACACAGGGTACGATAACATCATCACACATCTCATCCGTCACATCTTCTATGTACAGCTTTGCAGCGCCTGATGCCTTCGCCCTTTCTTCAAGTCCATCAAGCTCATTGCCCTGTCCGCAGTCTATGCAGCAGCATATGACTTCGTAATCATAATTTTCCTTCAGCCACGGGATGATAACGGTCGTATCAAGACCTCCCGAATATGCCAGTATTACTTTTTCTTTCTTATCCATCATTATCCTCCTTAAAATGATACTATTATCCCTCCGTCGGATGCATACAATGTGCTCACTCCTGCCGTATCAAGGATCATTGTCGCCTTGAACTCGGCCTTTGAAATAAAATCCGCCAGAACATCACATGCTCTTTCGTAGCAGTTACAATGATTTATTATCAGTACCCTCTCTTTGGTATCCTTTATCCCTTCAAGGGAAACCTCCACCATCTTTTTAAGCGCCTTTTTGATCCCTCTCTGGATCGATGCAGGTTCTATCACACCGTTGACGCCCATGCACACAGGCTTAAGGTTAAGCATGTTGGCAGCAAAAGCCTTGGTGTGTGAAAGCCTTCCGTTCTTCCTGAATACCTCAAGGGATTCCAAAACAAAATAAGTATTCAGATTTGCGATGTAATCTTCACCCTTTTCGACTATCTCATCAAAGGAGCATCCTTCCTTAAAAAGTTCATTAACCTTGATCGCTATCTGCGCCTCGCCTCCGGAAGCGGTCTTGGAGTCAAAAACGTGGATATGCCTTTTTCCCGCGCTGTCTTTATGCTCTTCTTCGTAAAGCTCTTTTGCAAGCTCGGCCGAATTATAAGAACCGGAGAGGGCGCTTGAAAGGGTCACGACAAATACCCATTCCTCTTCTTTAGGATCACCCTTTCCCTCATATGCTTTCAGATAGCTTTCGGGAGAAGGACATGCCGATCTCGGCACACCCTTGCATCCTGATAAAAGCTTTAAGAAACTTTTCTGGTCGAAGGTTTCGTCATCCACTATCTCCCGGTCATCCACGGTAAGAATAAGCGGAACGCTTTCGCATTTTACTTCTTTTTTCAATTCCTCCGGAAACTCACAACAGCTGTCCGCTATTATCCTCAAAATCATACTGATCCCTTTCTGTATTGCTTATGCCTCATGTCAGGTATATCACCTGAAACCTGTCTGCGGTCCTTCCGAAGACTTCCCTTGCAAGCGCATGATCGGAAAACACATCCATTATTATAAGCATAGGAGCCTCTCTTGAAAATGCCTGCTGTATCCTGGATGTTTCATGGCCTGCTTCTTCCGTGGCCGCCTGTATATATTTCCTGGCTCCCCTTATCACGCTCAACTGTCTTCTTTCTATCTCAACCCTTTTCTTGAAATTCTCCAGAGCATCCGAACACTCCCCGACTCGGTCCGCATCAACCGATACCTCCTTTATATGCTCGCCGATCTCATTTACTACGGTCATCAACGCCTCATATTCCTGCCTGCTTTCGTCAGCAGCGCCTCTCAGCGTATCAATCTTCTTTTCCTGCCTCTGTCTCCACTTCCTTCTGAAATATAATACCACAAGGGCAAATAAAAGCAGAAGGAACCCATCATATATGGTATCAAATGAGCCGTTTACCGCGCCCGGAAGCTCAAACCTGAACACAACTCCCGCCAGTACAAACACAAGGCCTCCTATAAGACATATGAGAGCCAGCGCAAGACTTAATAAATGCTGCGAATTTTGTGCTCTTCCCTTCTGTGCCTTACTGACCTTATCCTCTGCTTCATCCATGACCAGCTTTTTTTCGTCCAGTGTTTTTAGAGCTTCGGCTTCCTGCTCTCTTAATACCTTGACCTCATCGCTCTTTTGCTTACAGTATTTAAGCTCCTCCTGAAGCTCATACTGCTTTTGCTCTTCCTTATACCGTGCTTCCTCCGTAACCCTGGATCCGCCTCTGGTAAGCTTTGTCTCGGCCCTGGCAAGGATCTCAAGGCTTCTTTTAGACTGTGTCCTGTCTTCCTCCGCATTGATAAGCGACATCAGGAGATTCCTGTCCTGAAGCGAATAATCATCATAGGTGGAGCCGTCTATTATGGTCGCATTCTGCACATACTGATCCCTTGTGACGCCGAGAAGATAATCAGGCGCAAAGCCCATCGGAGCCCCGTCTGCTTCCGAGATGAATTTTAGGGTATCCATGGAAGCATCATAAGTCCCGAAGGATCGTGTAATGGTATAATCCCTTCCCTCGGCGGATATCGTCATCGATCCGCCGAAATCCGCTCCGGCTCTGGGTACATACTGTGCCCTGAGTTTGCTTTGTCCTTCAAGCCCGAAGAGCATTGCTATGATAAACTCAGAGACCGCCGATCTGTCCCAGACCGTGCCTACCTGCTTTATGTTCATACCATGTGCGAACACATAGTCTGCATTTCTCAGATTTCCGAATCCATCTATGTGGATACTTACTATCCTCAAAATACATCTCCTCCTAAAATGGCGGTAATCCCCGTCCTAATAATGTCCTTTTTAAGATCCAGGGATTCGTTTCCTTCACTCACTCTTTTTATAAATCTGTCCCTCAGGGAATTCTCGGTAAGGCTTTCCCCGTCGACGTCGAAGATTATCTCATCCGTGACGGACACTGCGAAATACTCCCTTGCGAGAACCTTTTCAAGGGTTTTATTATCTATGATATGGTTCAGGTCCATGGTCCCGACAAGATTCACATGGACCATTGCCGCTCCGTTGATCCCCGGAAGCCCCCCAAGCTCCCTCCTGGTATTCTCGACCACGGCTTCCGAGCCTCCTACACCTGTGATATCAACCTCTACTTCGTAACACAGTCTTTTCCCGCTGCGCACGAAGACAGGCGACAGCCCTTTCCCGGCAGTATATATTTCCATGAAGCCTTTATTACCGCCTTCATCAAAGGCTAATGCTTCCAGTGATCCGGGAGCGCAGTAGTATCCGCCTCCCTTCATATTCCCGTGTCTGTACGTTCTTTCCAGTCCTAGCCCGAGATAGGATATCCCCCGCTCTTCAAAGCCTCTTATATTCAAGAGACCGGAAGCCAGCACGATGTTCAGATGCTTGTCATCGAAAAGCGGCAGTCTGGAGGCTTCATATACCCCGTAAATATCTACCTCGTCTATGCTTACCTTCTTGTCCAGTTCACTCAGCACGCGGAAATTTTCGGGAAGGTATTTCTCCACCGAAAAGAATGCCGATTCGTAGGAGTTTCCCGGAAGCAGTATGAATATGATATCATGGGCATTCTTCATTGCGGTGTATACCCTGTCAATAGTAGTCCTGGATATATGCTCCGCGTCTATCAGCCCTCCCGTGATCATGACCGCTCTTACATCTTCTTTCACGGCAAATTCGATCATCTGCTCAAAAGATGAGATTATCTCCTGCTTCCTGGTCGCTGATTTTTCCTGCGGCAGGATCCCTCCGAAAGGTATGTCAAGATGTATGTCAGAACAATGTATCAGCTTCAATTCCTACTCCGCTCCGGTTTCCACATCTCCCGCGCCTGCGCCTGCCTGCAGAGCCTGCAGCGCAAGTGCCTGTGCAAGGGCATCCTCATTGCTTATTGCAGCAGCATTATTATCTTCAGGTTCCGGTGTTTCCTGGGTTTCCTGGGGTTCTTCGGTATTGTCCGCCGCAGCTCCGTTGCTCAGGTTGGTCCTTGCCTTATCGGCATATACCGAATCAGCCATCTCATTTACTATCCTGCTGTACGCCTGGGTAGCAAGGACGCTGTCACCGGATTCCTTATAGCTCTCCGCCAGATAAAACCAGGCTTCGTCATTTAAGGGAGCTATTTCGGTCGCCTTAAGCAGATCGGCTATCGCGGACTGATACTGATGATTTTCAAATTCTTCCCGGCCTCTTTCTATATATGTGCGCGCAGCCCTGGATGCAACATCATTATCCAGATAATTGTACAGATCCCTGAACGCCTGTGAATAAATAGTAGGATCCAGTTCCCCAACCGTTTCAATATTCAGGTTTATCGCATTGGCCGAAGGCGACCCTACAGGGATCAATGCCAGCATCGCTTCCGTGCCCGTAACATCGTTCGGATCCTTTATATAATTCAGCGCTGCTTCGGCCAGATGATCATATCTGTCCGCCATTCCCGAGTTTCCGGCCAGATCTCCAAGGCTTCCCTTCAGCTCATTATTTTCATTCTGCAGGCTTTCTATCTGCCTTTCCTGTTCCTCTATGTCGGCATTTTTTACCGTGAGCTCATCGCTTACTTCTTTAAGCTGATCGTTCATCTTGTTGTTCGCGCTTTTGATCCGCGACGGCAGCACAAGGAAAAGCATCAGCAATATCCCGATCACCAGGCCTATGACTATATTCAGCAGGGTAGATGAGCCGCCTTTTTCAATAGAGTTTACAGGCTGGATTATCGTTTCGTTGCCGCTGGTATAAGTTATGGCATCGGCGCTTGTGCGGCTGTCCGCCCTCTTCCGTCTTAGGGAGCCCCCTCCCGCGTAACGTGCAGCGATACCTTCTTCAGCCTCTTTCAGATAATAAAGGACTCTGGTATTGTTCCTGTCTATCCTTAAAGCCTGATTTAATATCCTCTTTGCCCTGTTGAATTCTTCAGCCTGAAGATACAGTAATCCCAAAAGCTCATATGCGACCACGAGATTCGGATTCATCTGAAGGACTTTTTTTAGCTGAATAACGGAAAGATCCAGGCTTCCCTGTCTCGCATATGCGAGTGCCTGGTTATATTTCTTGATGGACATATTAATAGCATCAAGACGGCTCGGATTGCTCTGTATGGTCTCCATGAAGTCGTCAGCTATATTTTTATCCGGCTTCATGCTCTTGCTTACGACCCACTCCGAGAAAGCAGCAACGGCTTCGCCCATTTCAAAGTAGACAAGTCCGAGAAGGTTTCTTGCCTCAATGTTGGTGCGGTTCAGCTTAAGGCATGCCCTTAAGGATAAGACAGCTCCTGAGAGATCCCTTACCCTTGCCTTGGTCAGCCCGTCGTTATAATACTGGTTTGAAGCCCATATTATCCGTCTGTATTCCCTTATATCGACACCGCAGTTGGTGCAGAACGGATTAATGGTGAGTTCGGCTCCACAGTTATAACATCTCATTGCCTAATGGTTCTCTCCTCCAGATGGACGATAAGATCCACCATATCGGTCACATCAAGAGCCCTTATCGTGCTCTCGGCATCCTCCACCTCAGGCGACGGATGAAATTTTTTCAGTTCCTCATCAAAATCTATCATAGTATCCGGTCCTTATATTATTTCCTCAGGCTTCCCAGTCTGTCTCTGACCTCTGTCATCATCTTCTCATAGGAAGCCAGTTTTTCCTTTTCCTCTTCTATCTTTGCTGCAGGTGCTTTTGACAGGAATTTTTCATTTGAAAGCATTGCGTTCGAGCGTTTAAGCTCTCCTTCAAGTCTCTTCTCTTCCTTCTCAAGACGCGCGATCTCCTCGGTGATATCGATAAGCTCCGCCAAAGGAATGTATACCGTAGCATCTCCAGTAACAACCGATACCGCGTCATCGGGTATTCCGCTCTTATCAGTCTGATACGTAACCGCAGGCGCATTGATCAGCGCCTTGAAATACAGCTCGCCTGTCTTAAAGCTTTCCAGTACGTCCTCGTCCTCGGATACGACTGTTGCTTCCGCGGCGCGCTTCGGCGGGACATTCATCGAAGCTCTGGCATTCCTCACGCCCTTCACGGCGCTCCTTATGATCTCTATGCTCTTTTCGTCACGCGCATAGTCAAGCGCTTCATCATATGCCGGCCATGCAGAGATCATTATCGACTCATCCATGTCTTTGTCTTCAGTCTCCTCTTTCATCGTGCAGTATATTTCTTCCGTGACGAAAGGCATGTAAGGGTGCAGAAGCTTGAGCGAAGCAATGAGCACCTTCTTCAGGGTATGGAGGGCCGCATTCTGTGAACCCGCATCATCGGTATTGTAAAGTCTCGGCTTTACCATCTCTATATACCAGTCGCAAAGCTCGCTCCAGATGAAATCATAGATCTTTGCAGCTGCTACGCCGAGTTCGTATTTTTCCATATTATCCGTGACTTCACGTACTATACGGTTCATCCTGGAAAGTATCCAGCGGTCTACAGGCTCCAGCTCGCTTTCCTTGGGTTCGGTCACGGTCTTTCCGTCCATATTAAGGAGGATGAAACGGGATGCGTTCCATATTTTATTCGCAAAGTTCCTCGCGGCCTCTACCTTCTCAAAAGAGAACCTCATATCATTGCCGGGAGCGTTGCCTGTGATAAGCATGAAGCGCAGCGCATCAGCGCCGTACTTATCCACAACCTCCAGGGGATCTATTCCGTTGCCGAGTGATTTCGACATTTTGCGTCCCTTTTCATCACGTATGAGTCCGTGGAATAATACCGTCTTAAAAGGTTCCTTTCCCATCTGCTCATAACCGGAGAAAATCATCCTTATGACCCAGAAGAATATGATGTCATACCCCGTGACAAGAACGTCTGTCGGATAGAAATACTTTAATTCTTCCGTATCCACCGGCCATCCCAAAGTCGAAAACGGCCACAGCGCTGACGAGAACCAGGTGTCCAGCGTATCGGGATCCTGAGTGAGGTGTGTGTCACCGCACTTAGGGCATTTTTCAGGAGTCTCTCCGGACACGATAAGCTCTCCGCATTTTTCACAGGTGTAAGCCGGTATCCTGTGTCCCCACCAAAGCTGCCTTGATATGCACCAATCCCTTATATTGTCCGTCCAGTTGAAATATGTCTTTTCCATGTTTTCCGGAACCAGACGGATTTCGCCATTCTTCACACCTTCTACGGCAGGCTTGATAAGATCATCCATCTTAACAAACCACTGCTCCTTTACAAGAGGCTCCACTGTGGTATGGCATCTGTCGTGGGTGCCTACATCATGGGAGTAATCCTCTATCTTTACCAGAAGCCCCATTTCATCAAGCTCTTTTACGATGGCTTTTCTTGCTTCATAGCGGTCCATCCCTGCATATTTCCCGCCGTTTTCATTTATCGTCCCGTCATCATTTAGGATATTGACTATATCAAGGTCATGCCTTTTGCCCACTTCAAAGTCATTAGGGTCATGAGCGGGCGTGATCTTCACGACGCCGGTACCGAACTCCATATCGACATAGTCATCGGCTACTACAGGCATCTCTCGGTTCATTATGGGGAGCATGACCTTTTTGCCGATAAGATCTTTATATCTGTCGTCTGCAGGATTTACAGCAACCGCAGTATCTCCGAGCATGGTCTCGGGTCTTGTAGTGGCAAATTCAAGGAAATCATCTGTACCGATTATCGGATACTTGATATGCCAAAGATGGCTTGCCTGGTTCTGGTACTCCACTTCGGCATCCGATATTGTGGTCAGGCATACGGGGCACCAGTTTATCATCTTCTGTCCCTTATATATGAGCCCCTTATCATAAAGCCTTACAAAGACCTCATTGACTGCCTTGTTGCAGCCCTGGTCCATCGTAAATCTTTCCCTGTCCCAGTCGCAGGACGATCCGAGCTTACGCAGCTGGCTTGTAATCCTGCCGCCGTATTCCTTCCGCCAGTCCCAGCATTTTTCAAGGAATTTTTCCCTTCCGAGATCTTCCTTGGATATGCCCTGCTCCTTAAGAGTATTTATTATCCTCACTTCAGTAGCTATGCTCGCATGATCCGTTCCGGGCTGCCAGAGCGCATTATATCCCTGCATCCTCTTGAATCTTGTAAGGATGTCCTGCATTGTATTGTCAAGCGCATGCCCCATGTGAAGCTGCCCCGTTATATTAGGCGGAGGCATCACTATAGTGAACGGTTTCTTTGATCTGTCAACTTCCGCATGGAAATATTTTTTCTCTGTCCATTTCCTGTAGAGACTGTCTTCTATCCCTTTAGGATCATAGGTTTTCGCAAGTTCTTTGCTCATTTTTACATAGTTCTCCTATTTTTATACATAATCCAATAAATTATAAGATTATGTAAAGTATTCGTCAAGTATTCCTATTAAAAGCAGATTTGTCAAAGCATCCGCTTCAATTTTATGTAAACTATTTTATCTAATGGTCCTAAACACTTGACGAGTCCCGGATACGACCCCTTTTTTTTATAAAATTCGATATCAGGGAAGCTAAAAAGCTGAGACCCGGAAGCAATGGCCGGAACCGGTATACTCGCACCATAAAAAAAGACCGGCGCAATGCCGGTCTTTTTTATATCATTACTATAAGCTTATCAGCCTACCGCATTGTTGATCGTATCCTGCATCATGGCATAAGCCACTATACCGAGGCCGAAGATACCGAAGATAAGGAAAAGTATGGAAGAAGACGAAGGTGACTGCCCTATATTCTGTTTGATCACATCTGCCCTCTCGCCCATCTTATACAGCCAGTACCAGCCGTAGATCCCACAGGTGATTATCGTAAAGACGATCACCAGGCCGCCTCCTGTCGCATTAGTCTCGCCAGAAAGGCCGTTGATCTCCTCATTAAGCACATACATCCAATAAATGCCGTATATTCCGCAGGTGATCAACGAAAATATGATGCAGAGCGCGATATTCCTGTTTTTTCCGATCCCCACCGGAACACCGTATGTCTGATAGGGCTGCTGATCATAACCGCCCTGCTGATAACCGGTATTCTGCTGCTGTCCATACGCTGTCTGCTGGCCATATGTATTCTGCTGGCTGTAGTCAGCCTGCTGGCCGTACCCGGTCTGCTGGGTGTACGTGTTCTGCTGGGTGTAATCAGCCTGCTGGCCATATCCGGTCTGCTGGGTATACGTGTTCTGCTGGGTGTAATCAGTCTGCTGCTGCGTATAATCCTGCTGCTGGTCATATTCCGTCGGCTGACTCACCGGCGCCTGCTCGGGAGCAGCGGTATTTGAAGCAAGGCTCACTCCGCAATTAGGACAAAACAAAGTTCCGTCGGGAATTTCGTTTCCGCAATTAGGACAAAACATTCTTTAATTCCTCCTTGATTTTAAGCTGATCAATAATCTAACGGATAAAAGTATACACTTAATCTCCAGCGAAGTACAGAAAAACATGTCAGCGCCTTAATACGCTTTCATACGCCCATATTGGAAAAAAGCCATACGGCAAGGTTTGCTCCAATATGAAGGGCGACTGGCACATAGATCTCATGATCCCTGTGATACATCGCGCAAAAGAACATGCCCATGATGAATGCGTATATTCCCTGGATCATATTCATATGATATGCGGCAAATAGGAAGGACGAGATGACCGCTGCCGCGGCAAAACCTGTATATCGGTATAAAAGATCATATACAATACGTCTGAAAAGGATCTCTTCAAGAACCGGCCCCGCAACGCAGTATAAAAAAATACCGGAGACCATATCAACCGATAAAACGTTTTCCATAACTTTTTCGCTATAGTATGGAAACATCTCCGGAAGCGGGCTGTGCATAATGATAAGATTTAAGGCAAGGCCGGATACAGCCCCTGCAGCAGCATAAAAGAGTATCTTTACCGCTCTTTTAAGACCATCTTTCATTTTTCCTGTTTTGAACATCTTTCCGCTGCCATATGATCCAGGAAACATCCTTATCCCAGGTAATAAAAACTGAGCGTCGTTATATCATCCGTCTGGTCTTCTTCAACCGTGAACTCCCTGATGGCATCCATCACCGAACCTATCGCCTCTTCAGGCGTGTCCTTTTTTTCTTTATTCAGGGCATCAAGCATCCTGTCAATGCCGAACATCTCATCTTCCCTGCTGGTCGCATCGGTGACGCCGTCCGTATAAACAAATATCCTGTCGCCTGCAGAAAGGGAAACGTCATGCTGTGAAAACTCCGCATCCTCAAGCACCCCGAGCGGAAGCGAATGCTCATACTCCACGAGGGCATACTCCCCGTCCGCCCTGCATATGGCCGGATGCATATGGCCCGCATTCACAACTGTCCCCCTGCCGGATGACAGCTCTATCACAGCCATCCATACCGTGACAAAAAGCCCTGATTCATTCCCCTCACAAAGCTGTGAGTTTACGTGGCCCATTATTTCCGACGGCTGCCCGTAGGTCAGAGAAAGATTCTTTATAAGTGTCCTTGCCGTCATCATGAACAACGCAGCAGGCACTCCCTTGTCCGAAACATCCGCTATCACAAGCGTCAGGTGGTCATCGTCTTTCATAAAGAAATCATAAAAGTCACCAGCCACATTCCTTGCGGGTGTCATCTGGGCATACAGGGCAAAGTCCTTCCGTTCGGGGAACGGAGGGAATTTCTGGGGCAGTATGTCTTTCTGGATCCGCTGCGCTATGGAAAGCTCTGTTATCATTCTTTCCTGCTCTGAAGTCATCTTCCTGATACGCTTCAAGGTATCATTGATATCTTCCTCCATATCCGAAAGGCTTGCCCACAGGTCTTCTATCTCATCCCCCGTGCGCAGGTCGATCTTTTTGAAGACCCCCTCCTCTTCCTCCATCATGGTCTTGTCCCTGGCAGTATACTCCACGGCTGTTTTTGAAAGCGTAGTCACGGGTGTGATTATCCGGAATTTAAGGAAACGTGACAATCCGCGGATCATCACCCCGACAGCGATATTCATCATGATAAGGAATGCTATGGTAAACATGACGATCCTCTGGAGCAGGACATCGACATCCATATCCGTATAGGCAAGGCCTATGACATCCCCGCCATTATCCGTCACGTCGGCATAATTTGTGACCGTCCATCCCGAAAGCTCTGCATGGTTCAGGGACATGAACCACTTGGAGTTTTTTATCCGGTTTATCTTTTTCAGGGAATCTATGCTTCCGTTATCTTCCGATATCCATTGCCCGGGCCTGTACATATACTCCTCCCGGTCTCCGTCAACGACGAATACTATCCTTTCTTTTTCCTCATCAAAAAAGCAGAACGCTATGGTACCGAGGCCATTTACCTCCCTGCATTTATCCAGCACTTCCCTTATCGCGATATAGCCTTCTTCCTTTGTCAGGATTTCAAAATTATCAGTGAAATCGGCCTTGAAAGGGTCGGACTGGATATCGTCGGGAAGGCCGTAATAGATCTCTTCCGTACGCTTATAAAGATCCGCCAGATAATCTTTGTCGACTAAAGAAAGTGTATATTCCATATCACTGTCGGTATCTTTTTTCAATCCGGTCAGGATAGTATACGGATACAGCACAAGAACGACCACGCCTGACATGACGAGAAGCGTGACCGCACCTGCAAACATTGCTGCGAAGATCTCCAGCCTAAGAGACCTTTTTATCTTTCTTTTCTTATGCTTATCCCCGCTCAAACGCTGCCCTTACGTCATCCATTGTCACATCGCCGTCAAGCATCCGAAGGAGCAGGTCCATATGCTGGTCTGCTGCAGCTACCGCATTGCCGGAGCAGATATGCATCTCCTTGATGAGGTCATCCCCGGAAAGCTCTACAGGAAGCGGTACGGAAAGCTTGAACACCAGGGATCCGCTCTCATCATCCAGCGCGTAAGCCCCGCATGGCAGCCTGAAATTGATATAGGAGACCGCCTCGTAAAGCGAGGGATATCTCTCCTCCTCTATCTCATCCGCTATGGTAAGGACTGTCACAAAATGCTGGACTACAGCATCCTCCATAAGGGGAAGGAAGAAGAGCTCCCCTACCGCTCCGTCTCCGTCTAATCCAAGCTCCGGAAAGATCACTGTCAGCAGCTCAATGCCATTGCCGTCTTCAGGTATGTTGAGCTTTGCCGCGATCAGATCCTCCTGCAGCGAACCCTCTACCGCTTCAAGCGCTGCATGTCTTTCATTCATTATCTTTTCTTTATCCATCATGATCCTCCTCCAGTATTATCTTCCTGTCATCTTTCTGACTATCAGCATCACATCGGGTTTCTTCTTCTTTTCATCATATTTCAGCCCGAAAGATTTCACGAGCTGTACATAGCCTTCCCTCTCATCGCCGGCCGCCGGGTTTTCCCCGAAGAGCTTGTCATATACCTGATCCGCATATCTCCTCGTTATCTGGTCGGCTGCGACCACCATGTCGGCAAAGCCCGCGGCAGCCGCAAGCTTCCTCCTCATGCGTTTACGGAATTCATCCTCATCATATATGGTGCGGTGCTTTTCCGTCATCTTAGCATTAACTTTTCCCATGAACTCCTCGAAGTGGAAATACTTATCAAAAAGCCTTTCACGTATGTTGCCCATATGCACCGCCTTGATTATGCTGACCGTGATGCCGCCGACGAAACCGATGGTAGCGGCTATCGTGCCTCCAAGTCCGGGTAATACGACCGAGACCACTGTCGCGGCATTCATCGCCATCTCACTGGCTCCAAATATCATCTTATGTTTCGACAGTTCTTTCGAGAGCTCGATCATATTCTGCTCGTATCTTTCCTCTTTTATGTTCTGGAGCCTTGCCTTCTTCTGCTCCTCTGTTTCGTTTGGAGGTGCCTCGAACTGGTCTTGCTTCACCCTGAATTTAGCGTCCAGATAGTTTGACGCCTTGTTCGCGTTCCTGTAATCAAGCCCTGCTGACATGATATCGTACGCGTTCATCATCACCGCCGTACCAGAGGTAGCTATCGTGGCGATTTTAAGTCCTTTGGAAACCTTTGCTTCCTTGAACTCGAAATCGTCATTGATGATCATGCCCGCATACTTGTCTACAAGCTCCACGCCTGACCTGTAAGATACGTAGGTCTCCGTTCCGGACTTAAGGATGCCTGCTATTTCCTTGCCTATATCCCCGGCATGCATTTTCCCGCCGTTCATGGTCAGGTTGTATATCCCGTACAGCATGGCCAGGGCGTGACCCACCACGGCTATGGAGCTGGATGTATATCCCCTCGCATATTCGTATATCTTAGGCAGCTTGCTGTCGGAGAGGAACCAGCCGCTTGCCATGGCAAATTTCTCGGCACCTGCTGCGGCTCCGGAAGTATACGCATCGGTGTTGTCCTTGAAATCGGTCTTATTGCTGTCCTGGCGGTTGTGGATCCTGTCCCCGCTCTTCTGTCCCTTTGTCCCGATCTGTCCGTAATGTCCGGAGGCTTCCCCCACGGCGTTGTCAGCAGCTATCAGGGCCTGCAGATCCTGCTGAGCTTTGGTCCATGCCCTGTCTGCCTCGCCCTCAAGCGCTGCTTTTTGGCTTTTATCAGCTTTGCGGACCAGTTCAGCCTTTTCCTTATAGGCCTCCATGCTTTCATAGGCTCTTTTCAGCGCAGCGGCTCTTTTTATCACAGGATCATTGCTTTGCTCCGCATCCCTGTCTTCCTTCGTGAACCTCGTGATCTTGGCATTGTCTTTTATCAGCTCCTTGTATTTATCATCTACGAACATGGCCTCTGAAAGCTTGTTCATATATACATATCCGCCCACCAGCCGTGACATGACCTTGAGCTTTGAAGCTATCATCTGTTTTTTGATCTTATCAAAGTTCGGGATATATTCTGTCTGTGAAGCATAGGCGTCAAAGACCTTTGGATCCTTCCTGGCCCCGGTCTCAATAAGATAATAAATAAAGAGTCTCTCCCTTTTGGTCCTCCTCATAAGCTCGGAGACGATCTCTCCGTGATGGTTCTTGATATTAATGGGTCTTCCCACAATGCCGCCGTTATTGTAATTTCTGATGAACCAGCGGTCTATCTTCTCTATGGCAGCCAGCTTGTCCTCACTAAGATCAGCGTCAACCTCCTTTGCGGTAAGCTCTTCTTCACCCTCTTTATAATCATAAATATTGCCATGATCCTGCGCCATCTTATGGATGGAATCGCCCTCAGAAAGCCCGTCCCTTTCAAGGACATAGAGCACCTTGTCCTGGACCTTGTAGTAGTCAGCCTCCTTTATCATGGCGGCAATGTCTTCCGCCATGCCTTCGGGATTATCCCTGTAGGCCGCCTTATATACATCCATCTCATGCTCATAGACCGAGAAAAGATCCCGCTTTGCCTTTATGTTTGCCCGCTCATCCGCTTCATTGTAGCCGAAATGCTTTCCCCACTTTTTATAGTATTTAACAAGCTCTTCGAGCCTGCTTTTCGCTTTTTCCCGGGCTTTTTTATCTGCTTCAACAGGAGGCCTGTTTTCTTCGGGCTCATCTGCAAGTACTTTGACGCTGATATCCTGGAAGAAAAGCTTTGTAATGGTCTTCAATTTATTGCTTGCTTCTTTATGGCTTTCACCCCTGTCGGTCCACTGATGTCCTCTGTGCAGGTCATAATAGATGCGGGCAGTCTCGGAAAGCCTGGTCATGGCTTCTATAAGTTCTGCCTCGGTTGCAGGATTCGCGACCGGATTGTCCATGTCATCGTCTGTAATCTCATCGTCGTAATGCACTCCGAGTCTTTCATAAAGATTCTGCACATTTTCTGCCGCTTCCCGAAGCTGCTTGTATGACACTGATCCCTTCTTTATATCTTCACCCGTTACACGAAGAAGCCTTGGGATATTATTATCCCGGATCATCCTTACGTATTTCCTGAAGGAATCACGTATGGCCTTTTTACGCTCCTGCTCCGGCTCCTGCCTTTCCTGCTGCCCGGCACCGGCCTGCTTTATCTGCAGGCCTTCCGGCATGGCCTGGAACTTCTCGTCCAGCTTATCCTTTACAGCCTCATTTGCTTTTTCTTTAAGGATTTCACGGGGCGGGATTATTTCAGGCGCTCCGCCCGGCGCCGCCTTCGCTTCTTTGTTTTTATGGAGCTCAACATATTCCTCAGCTTCACTGTCCTTTGCTTTTTTCAGCTCCAGTCCTTCTTCCAGGGCAAACTGCCCGTCATCCAGGCTTTTGATCAAAGCATCTTTTGCTTCTTCTTTAAGCATTTCGCCCTGGGAAATGCGCTCAGGCAGAGCCAGATCCTGAAGCACGGTCTCCTTTGCTTTCTCTTCCTGTTGCTGTTCTATGGAAGCCTTCAGCTTTGCTTCCTCGCCAAGCTGTTCCGACTTCTTTTTTATTTCCCCTATTTCTCCGTAACCTTCCATCTGTCCACCTTTCTCTTAACAGCGATCGGATCGATCAGCTCCGTTTACTTATAATAAAAACCCCTCTTTACCAGGATCACGTCCTTACGCGGGAAAATGTGCTTTGCAAGGTTCATGCTCTTTTTGTTCCTCAGCATAAACCATACGACGGTCTCCTCCGGCTCCTGCGTATAATAAAGGCCTGCCGAATAATGCAGAAGGTTCAGCAGCTCTCTGGAATCAGCATCGGGTAGGGCATCCAGTGCCACAAGGTGAAGCTCATAATCCCTCCTCCTCTCAAACAGGATGACAGAAGAAACCTCTCCGTCGCGGACGTTGGCAAAGCTTATATCCGCATCATATGTATCCCTGTCTTCCGAAACGGACCGGACAAGCTCGGGTATCTCATCCTCCATCATCCTTTTTATGGCTTTACGGAATTTCATTTTAGGTATCTCACTCACAGTTACAAGCCCTTCCGGCCTTGCGGCATCCCCGGCAAGGTTTTTGGCTTTTACCTTATCAATATCCTTCACCTGCGCCCTGCAGTCTTCTTTTGTGATTATCATGACCGGGATATCTTTGTCTTCGAAATCAAACCCCCATGAAGCAAGATACGATCCCGCGAGCTCATATCTGCCGTCACTCGGGATATAGCAGATTATCCCTTCCGAGGGATTGTCGTCAAGCAGGTCGGACAGCGCTTCCATAAGCTCATTCGCAACTCCCCGCTGCCTGAATCCCTCTGCCGTATAGATCCACAAAAGCTCTATCATAGCGCAGTTATCCCCGTTTTTATCAAGTCCTTCATTGACCGAAAACACAAGGACTCCTGCAGCCGTTTCATCAAGGACCGCTCCGAGGCAGAAGGCATCCCCGCTCCCGGCATAATCACGCAGCGCCTCAGGTATCAGCGGCGCGAAGCTCTCCATCGTCCTTTCGTCAACCTTTATTACCATAAACACGCTCCCTTTAATAAACCTTTTATTTATCCAGCAACCTGTCAATGGCTTTCCTTGCCATTTCACCGATCTTATCCATTAACGATCCCTTTTCTTCCGGTATATCCTCCTCAAGCCGCCTGTATGCTTCGGCCTCTATCTTGTCCACCGCCTTTGCGATTTCAGCAGCCGTATCCTTTACACGGTCAATGACATCATCTATCGCTTCTTCTATTCTTTCAGCGATGATATCCTCTATCGGCCTTTCTATATTATTCAATCCTGTCGTCGGGATGAATATCCTTCTTTTGCCATAAGTAGGATCCTTCTCATATAAACCTCTGTAAAGGAGTCCGTTATCATTATGCATCTTCATTATCACAGGATGTTTTACCATTTCATTATCCTCCAAAATCTTTGTGGTTTCAGTCCGGGTTCCATTATACCACGTACCGCCCGCCTTCGATAAGGGAATCATGACAAAAGACAAAAAAGACGTGAACCAACCTGCGGCAGACACTTCACGTTAATTCCACAGGTTGAACACCGTTTGAACACATTTGGCATATATAATATAGCCATAGTTTGAAGGAAACGATAATCCTAAAAAACTATTTCTCCCCCAATTAACTCTCCAGGAAGCGGTCATCCCGACCGCTTCCGCCCTTTTTATACACAAATATCCCCGGGCCTACGGCCCGGGGATATTTATGCAGGAGATGGGACTTGAACCCACACGGCCTTGCGGTCACAGGCACCTGAAGCCTGCGCGTCTGCCAATTCCGCCACTCCTGCATTCCATATTTGCTATATCGGGTTCTGTGTTATCTGCTGCAACACAGAACCGACATAACATTCGAGATTATACAATTACAATTTTGATTTTGCAAGCTCGGTGATCTGCTTAAAGCCTTCAGCGTCATTTACGGCGATCTCTGCCAGCATCTTGCGGTTTATATCGGTACCGGCAAGCTTCAGGCCATGCATAAGCGAACTGTATGTGATACCGTTCATCCTTGCTGCCGCATTAATACGTGCTATCCAAAGCTTTCTGAAATCTCTCTTCTTCTGCTTCCTGCCCGCAAAAGCCGATGTGAGCGCACGCATCACGGACTGCTTTGCAACCCTGTACTGCTTCGATCTTGCTCCTCTGTATCCTTTAGCGAGCTTTAATACCCTGTTATGCCTCTTTTTGGCGTTCAAACCGCCTTTGATCCTTGCCATCTCTCATTCCTCCCCTCAGATATACGGTAATATCTTCTTCATGTTCTTTACGTTTGATTCATCAACTAAAGCTGACTTCCTCAGTGTCCTTATAGTCTTGGGAGACTTTTTTGTGAGAATATGGCGCTTATATGCCTTGTTCCTCTTCAGCTTGCCGCTCCCTGTGAGTTTGAAGCGCTTTGCTGCCGATCTGTTTGTTTTCATCTTTGGCATGGTTCTTTTCCTCCTTATCCTACTTTTTCTCTGCCAGGGTGATCGTCATGGTGCGGCCTTCGACTTTCGGAGGCTTGTCCACAACTGCCACATCGCTTAAAGCTTCGGCAAAATCATCCAAAATATATTTGCTGTCCTGCATATGAGCCATCTCCCTGCCCCGGAATCTGAGCGTTACCTTCACTCGGTTTCCTTTGGAGAGGAACTTGCGGGCTGCACTCATCTTTGTATTGAGATCATTGGTGTCTATATTAGGAGACATCCGGATCTCTTTTATCTCGACGATCTTCTGCTTTTTCCTCGCATCCTTTTCCTTACGTATCTGTTCATATTTGAACTTACCGTAATCAACGATCTTACAAACTGGCGGATTTGCATTCGGGGCTATCTTCACAAGATCAAGCTCTGCTTCTTCAGCCGCCTTCATTGCATCCATTATTGACATTACTCCAAGCTGCTCACCGTCAGCTCCTATGACACGGACTTCCCTGTCCCGTATCTGATCATTGATAAAATAATCGTTGCTAATCGCCTTTACCTCCTAAATATCCATACATGAAAAAAACCGCGCAAAGCGCAGTCCTCCACCATGATCCGTTCTCCAAGATGAACGCCTGACAGCATTTACAGCCTCAGGGTGAGAGCCTTGCTCTGCTTTGATATCGCACATTGAATAAATCAATGATTTTTCAATGCCTGTATAAAATACTATAGCCTGACGGCCTTTGTCAAGCCTAATTATTGCCTGCCCGCTTCATCAAGCCGAGGAAATCCCTTGCCGGAAGCGTCCTTGAATAGAAGTATCCCTGCAGATAATCACACCCCATAACGGAAAGACGTCTTGCCATATCTTTGGTCTCCACTCCTACAAGCACGATCTTAAGCTTCTGGTTTCTGAACATTTCTATAACATCCGGCAGCAGCATGGAATCTTTTTCGAAATAGGATAAAACAAGAGATCTGTCGATCTTCACCATACTTATGGGAAGCTTCATGATGTTTTCAAGGCTTGAATAGCCGCTTCCGTATCCGTTCAACGCGAATTCCGCGCCGGCTTCGACAAGTATGTTCATATTGGTCTTTGCTATCCCGTCCCTGTCGGTATCAATGACTTCAGCTATATCGAAGCTTATCTTATCCATAGGGACACCGTTTTTATTTGAAATACCTATGAACTCCTCAGCCATTCCCTCCTGCAGGAGCTGCATTGCGGAAAGATTGACGCTTATCCTTGAAACCCCGTACATTTCCGGCTCCTGCTCCTTAATGAATTCACAGGTCTTTTCAAAAATGTGTCTTCCGAGCGAAATTATGCTTCCGTTCTTTTCAGCCTCCGCTATAAACTCCCTCGGGGGGATAAAACCGACATTTTTGTCGAATATCCTGGCAAGGACTTCAGCACGCTCCATCTTCTCGGTAACAGGGGAAAATATCGGCATGAAGTAGATCTGAACGCTCTTCTTTTCTATAGATTTCTCCAACGCTATCTCAATATCATTCTGCCTTTTGCTGCTGCTTATCAGGTCGTCATCGACTATGATATTTCCCTTTGCTCCGGCTGATATGCTCTTCAGCGAATAGTCAAGTATGCTCTGTGTGCGGTTGATATTATTATCCAGGATCTCATAAGGAAGCACAACAAATACCACTGAAAACCTTATATGCTCTCCGTCGATGACAAATCCCGCATCAAGCCTTTTACGGCCGAATTCCATGGCATGTTCCGTGTCAAACTTCGAAGGAGAAAGGACTATGTATGTGTCCTCGCTGTATCTGAATACATGGTCATCCGAATAATTCTTCCTTACGTAGGAAATAGCCTCTTTCAGCGCTTTCTGAGCTTTATCCTCACCATAGACAGCCTGCACCGACTTGAAATTATCAAGACAGATCACAAGAAAGCTGAATTCCACGCCGCTGTTGACAAGCTCCTTCAGATATTCTATGTAGCCGTCCCTGTTGAAAAGACCGCTCTCCTTATCTATATACATATCCGGGTTCTGCAGTGAAAGATACACTATGCACATGGCAAAGCACGAGAAAGCATTCGTAAGAAGAACCTTCGGGAAGAACATGCTCTGCAGCACGGCCCCGATGCATAAAAGAACCAGAAGCGAAACTATGCTGTACAGATGCAGTTTCGTGATCCTGCTTCTGTAGACTATGACGTAAACCACTCCCAGCATCAGATAAAACGCATTCAGGATATAATTCGTAAGCGCGGTAGGACCATGCATATATCCCTGCACAGAATCAAAATAATAGATTGCTCCCGTAAAAGGCGATGCAAATGCCATGATCAGGAGGATGGCATAAGGAATGCAGTAAATGATAAAAAGAGGTGTCCTTACAATATCCAGCTGATCAGTGACAGACAGGATATATATAAAAAGCAGCAGCGTATTCGACGCGAGACATATGAAATATATAACATTCGCCGTCTGGATCAGCTCCATGGGGATAACGCGCCAGTGTTCATTGGCCATGCCGGAAACGATATCCATGATCGTGGCAAGGCATCCCGTACACATGGCAAGAATGAAATATTTATTCTTCTTCGTGGGAAGATGTCTCTTCGCAAAATAAAAGATGAGCAGAACGATCTCAAATGCGAGCGCTGCTATTTCAAAATCATAGTTCCATTCCATAAGCTAGCTATCAGAGACCCTGTCCATGACAGTTTTTGTATTTCTTTCCGCTTCCGCAGGGACATGGCTCATTACGTCCTATCTTTCTTCCCTCACGTACAAAGGTATGGCTCTTTTTCTGATCTTTTATAAGCTGCTCCCGCTCTTCGGCAGAATATATTTCATCCCATTCGGGAAGACCGTAAAGCCAGTCAGCCTTTGCATCCACCATATTCCTGAAAAGCTTCTCTTTATCAAAACCCAGGGAAACCTCGGTTTCCTCAGTCATCTCCTCAATGTCGTTGGGAGTTTTAAGCGAATCATTGATCCCGTCAAGAAATCCGGTCATATACATTATCGTAACGCCGTATTTTTCCGCAAGGGAGGCAACTGTCCCGCGCACCTCCTGATCAGGATCTTTGAGGAGCTCGGCATATATCTCCTTCTCCTTCAAAAAATAATCCTGCCATAATCTCTGAAGATCGCCTTTATTCGCGGTAGCGCTGTAAGCCTTATCCCGCCAGTCATTTATCAAGCTCATGGTTTCCCTCCGAAAAAAAATTATCCAAACCTAATAATACCGCAAAACCGTAAAATATTAAAGTCTTGTTATTCCGCTTATGTCAGGCTCTGCGGTCATGGAGAAATTCGTATGATAGATCACGTACCCCGGAACAGCGCCTGCCGGCTTTTTTACGTTCTTTACGACAGTGTAATCTATATCCACCTTTCCCTGCTCACGTCCCGTGCTGAAATATGCCGCTATCCTTCCTGCCTCATTAAAGCTGCTGTCCGGCACGGACATAGGGTCATCTTTTCCTACGACAAGCAGGACATGTGAACCCGGATAGGTCTTGGAATGAAACCACCAGTCGTTCCCGTGTCCCGTTTTAAAGGTCAGCTCGTCATTCTGGATATTATTCCGTCCGACATATATGTCATATCCATCCGAAGTGACAAAATGCATCGGTACGCTCTTTTCCCCTGCCTTCCTGCTCTTTGCTGCCGAAGCTGATCTTTTCATATATCCCGTGCGCTTAAGCTCCTCTGCTATAAGCCGCAGGTCTTCTTCATTCTCCGCTGTTTCAAAAGAAGCTTCGATGCTCTTTAAGTGTTCAAGCTGCGCTCTGCTCTCCTTTGCCTGCTCCATCGCAGCTTTTCTTGTACGTTTAAGCTTTTCGAATCTCGCAAAGTATTTATTTGCGTTTTCATGCACGGAAACAGACGGATCCAGCGGGACTCTTATTTCCTTTCCGTCATAGAAATTTACCGTATCAAAATGATCCGCCCCGTCTTCCACGCCGTATCCGTAAGTATTGATAAGCTCGGCATATACCCTGTATTTATCCATCTTATCGGTATCTTTCACCTGCATAAGCTGGAGGTCATACTTTTTCGCTGTCCTTTCTATCGCATTTGAAACAAGCTTCCTCAGATCGGCTGATTTCTGACGCATATGGTTCCAGGCATTTCTTTCCGAATAAAATCGCTCTATAACTTCGGATATCGAATCAAACCGCCTGGTTTCAAGATCATCAAACATCTCCAGCCTTACCGCTGCAAATTCTTTCGGCTTTAAGCCCCTGCCCTCCTCCTCATACACTATGACCGGTTCAAAACGTCCCGCCTTCAGGTCAGCGATAAGCTGCACGAAATTATCATATAGCAGCTTTAAGTCAGCCTCGGCAAGGGACGCGGCGCTCTCATTCCCGTCAATGCCGCTCCTGTGGCACAGCTCGGAAGAGATCAGCGGTGAAAAGCCCGTATAGGTACTGTATATTGCCTTTATGACATCCATAGGCCTTCCAAGAACATGGTTCCTGAAAAAGGCGAAATCCTGCGCGGACATCGGATCAGCTTTATCCTGTGTATCGGGAATAAAGTATTTCTCTCCGGGAAGAACGGTTCTGACGGAGCTTAACGACGGAGGCACCCTCCTTATGGCATCGGTAATGATATCATTCTCATCAGTTAACATAATATTGCTATATTTGCCCATCAGCTCTATGATAAGATGTCTCTTCACCAGGTCCCCGAGCTCATCCCTGTGCTCTATAACGATACGGATTATCCTCTCAAGAGACGGCTGCTCTATTGACAGTATGACTCCTCCCATAAGCCTCTTTCTGAGCAGCATAGTGAATGCCGGCGCGGCCGCCGGAGAAGGTTTGTTTGATCCTGTCAGGCAGATAAAGGGCATGGAGGAACCCACCGATATCAGCAGGCGTTTGACTCCGTATTCACGGGTCTTTACCGCGATCATCAGCTCATCCTTTTCGGGTTCGGAAATCTTCGATATGTGTCCGTTTGTAAGGAAGTGCCGCAGCTCACAGGCTGCGGCACATACTGTAACTCCGTCTAATGCCATTTTATGTCAACCAATCATCCCGGCAGATACTTCCTTATCCATCAGTCTTTTTTGATATGCTTGCTGACGCTGATGGAATAGCCTGTCGGGGCAACCATCATTGTCGATCTTGATGAGCCGGTCTCAGTGATCTTATCTCCCTGGGCATTCTTGAAGCCCTTTTCCTCAAGCATGTTATACGCCTCGTCAAAATCATCGACGTTCATGCGGATCGTGGTGATATCCTTATCCACGGGAGCCTGTGTAACATCGACATGGAACACCTTTCCATCCTCGTTTTCGTATCTCATCCTGACGTCTGTTATATCCTTGCCATTGATACCGGTCTTGGTATGTCTGCGCTCAAAGCCGAGATCTTCAAATAACTTGATCACTGCCTCTGAATCCTTGGTCACTATAAGCGGGTTAAACGATGTGATCTTCATAACTTGTCCTCCTTTGTATCATTGATCACTGATCTTCTTTACGGATATGCTGTGTAAGCTGGATCGAGAATCCGGAAGGGGAGATCATAAGGCATGACCTTGCAGACTTGGATTCTACTGTATGATCATCTCCTCTTGCATTTTTGAAACCATGATCTTTGAGGAATTCATACGCTTCATCAAAATCACGTACATTCATACGCATGGTCGTCATATCCTTTTCCAAAGACTCTACCTGCGCTACATCCACATGGAAGTCATTTGCATCCGTCATGCGGACGCTGGAAATATCCTTGTCGTCAATGTTGTCTACCTGATGCTTTTTCTCAAAACCCATCTCTTCGAAGAGCTTGATGATGCTGTCAGCATCTTTTGAAAGAATCATTGGGTTGAAAGTTGTGATTTTCATGTTCCTTTACCTCCTTTAATGGTTCCGGGTGTAATAAAATTGATGATTACGCTTACATTATTGAGGATTTCAGATTAAATTGCAAGCTGATCTCAGGAAATTCACGGTTTCAAATGACCCTCAAAAATCTCCTTCCAGCCATTCAGCTGCATCTATCATTCTCTGGTCGTCGCCCCCATAGCCTTCAGTTCCTGTTTTCGCTGATACATCATATTATCGGCCCTTTCAAATACATCACGGATCTGTCCATCTTCCTCTTTTAATATGGAATGTCCGATTGAGATCACTACCCCGCCGCTGTTGATGTTTTTCTCTATCTCTCCGTTAATCAAAGCAAGCGTCTCTTCCATTGTGTCATACCCCTTATCATGAAGGATCACAACAAACTCGTCACCGCCGATCCTGAAGACGGCTCCGTGTACGAAATGCTCACATAGGAGATTACACGCTTCTTTTATCAACT
>JAEEGL015576352.1_pt1 | contig 49958 bp, 46 predicted proteins | sample 9134231 | NCBI WGS metagenome assembly JAEEGL01 (sample SAMN16246548, study PRJNA631951) | gut metagenome | biome: gut microbiome; feature: rumen; material: fiber-attached | host: Bos | place: Iran: Karaj | collected 2018-10 | reverse complement strand
GATGATTGTTGCCTCATCAGCAAAAGCCAATGAACCTACCAGCAATAATGCCATTGCAACAAAAATGAAAGTTCTTTTCATTTATAGCTCCTTTTATACACGTGATGTAGCCCTTTTATTATAATTATACGGACAATGATAAATTTGTCAACTATTTTTTTATGTTAAACAAATTCGCATTTTCGTATGAGTGTATTCCATCAATGTATATCTCAATTATATCTATGTTTCGAAAATTTTTAAAGATATTCTCTTTGAAAATTTGCTCTGCAACAGTAAAATCTGATACTTCCCCATCTGATTTTAGTAAATCTCTGGAAAAATTTACATACAGAGTTTTTTTTCTGGTAAAACAGGAAATTAATTTAGTACCTCTGGAAAAAACCGGCTTTAATCGAGGTGTCTGTGGACCAAGCAGAAGTTCTTCAATAAAACCAGTTATTTTATCAGAATGTGGAGATTTTGGAACAAATCTTTTTTCTATATATGTGCCTTTCGAATCAATTCTTTCAAAAAAAAAGGTTCTGTGACTTCCCCTGTAGGAAAAAAGATAGAAGAAAAGTGAAACAATTAAAGTGAGAAAAATCAGTATTGGCAATATTATTTGTTTTGGTTCAAAAGACAAAGAAAGTTTTTTCATAGTTTAATATCCGCGCCCTGTTTCAAAATGATTTATAAAATCCACAAGTCCATTATATATTCCGAGTCCAAGTTTGCTCAAGTAGTTTTTATCAGTCAAGAGAACAGCTTCTTCATAGTTTGTTAAAAAACCTACTTCAACTAAAACGCTCGGCATATTTGAATTACGGCAGACATACCATTCTTCTGCTTTTATACCGCGATCCTGAGTTTTTGTACCGATTTCAGCAATTAAAGAATCACGGACAAAATTTGCTATCAGAATGCTTTCTGTCGTAAACTCTTCTTCCATCATTGAATTAAGAATCTGTGCAAGTTCTTTTTCTAAGTCTTTATCCTTTGCCAGAACATTGCGTCTGTATCCTGGACTTAAATACCAGACTTCAAAGCCTTTTGCCTTTTTATCAATAGCAGAATTAACATGAATTGAAATATATACGATTGCTTCATGCTCCTGAAGTTTTACTCCGTTTGCTATGTTTGTTCTGTCTTCCAGTGAAAGCCATTTATCCGTATTCCTTGTCATCATAATTTTTTTATCCGGATAATTTTGTTTAAGCAAACGGTTGAGTTCAAGTCCGACTGCCAGATTGATGTCCTTTTCTGTAACAGTTATTTTTTTGCCGTTTATAGTATGTGATGCAAGTGCACCGGGATCTTTTCCGCCATGACCAGGATCAATAAGGATTGCGCCTACACGAAATTTTGTTTCTGGAGGAAGTGTAGAAAACAAATCGGTACAGGATTGTATAAATCTTTTTGAAACAAGAATTTCTCCGCATGAATTTTTTTGAGGACAATCCGTCACCTGAAGTTTTGAGTAATCAAGCATAACAATCGGATTATTAACCTGAAAGGAAAATGTATGTCCGTTTTTCTCAAAGTACCCGGATTCTGTCAAAGGATCAAAAAAAAGTTTTGCTTTCAGTTCCGCCGAAGCATCAGATAAATTTATTTCAGTTGAAAAACAATAAAGCGGAAATAAAAAAATAAATACTGCAAAAAAAATTTTTCTACTCAAAGTTTATCCCTGTAATATAGGCTAAAGACTTTCAGCACATCCACAATCATAATAATACAAGATGCCCTGTAAACCGCCTCGAATAAAACATCTCATAAAATTTTTCATCTGTAACTGAACAGGTTTTTCGTTTTTTGTTATTTTATGAAACTGCTTGAGTGCAAGTGCAACAGTTTTTCCATTGTAGTCTTTCTGTCCTTTCAGTAATTTTACCAGTTCTGAAGGAAGCTGAATTTTATTTGAATAACAGTATTCATTCATTTCTGGTGAACACAGTTTTTCAAATTCTTGTTCTGATAAACTATAAGCTGAGGGCGGATAATTTAAATCCAGACTGCCAGTTAAAAATTTTTCTGTTTCAACATTATCTTCATAAAGCCTGATACTGATACCTGCACATGCTTTTTCCGTGGCCTTAAGTGCTTTTTTTCTTGTTTTAGCCTTTGAGATAATGTTTCCGCACTTTTCAACATTGTTTGTCGGAAAAACTGTAACTGTGTTTTCTTTTGCCCGTTCAAAAACATTCATCACATGCCTTATTTTTTTTGCATTTTCAATCCCGTAAATTTGTTTTACTTTTCCAGGAATGGAAACATAGGCTCTTTCTGATGAGCAGTTTTTACACTCAATGCTATAAGCTGGAAATTTCTGTTTATATTCAGAAAAATCCGGCTCTAGACCGACAGCAATACGCATAAGCTGTTTAGTCAAAAATACTCCGGAAGCATATGGATAGGTCCAGCCTGACATATATCCGCCGGAAAGTCTTGCTGCAATTTCTCCAATCATAGGTCCTTTTTTTGTGAGCTTCATATCCCCTTTAGCAGCACCACAGGTTAGCCCTAAGGCTTTAATTCCCTGCTTAAAAACCTCGATAATCTGAGTCCTTTCCGAATCACTTATATCAGAAGGCATGGTATGTCCCATCTCTATAAAGTAAGGCGGATAAAAAACATGACGGTCAGCAAAACCTGTAATTGTAATATTTCCGTTATAAACAATTGCATCAACGGAAAACTCTTTACCTTCCATGTAATCCTCAACAATTGCTGTTTTAGTTCTGGAAAAACACACAGCATCTTTAACAGCAGCACGAAGTTCCTCAGGATTAAACACAAGTTTACAGCCTCGCCCGCCCATATTATCAACAGGCTTAACTACGAGAGGAAATGTATTATTTTCTGATACAAAGGCATCACAATTTTCTGTCGTTACGGCAACAAAATCAGGGGAAGGCACTCCAGCTTTTTTAAAACATTCCCGCATCTTTGTTTTATTGCTGGCATTGACTGCTGCCTGAAAGGAATGTCCTGGAAGCGACAGTTCTTCAGCAACTTTTGCAACGGAAGCTGAAAAATCTGTTCCTGCTGTAAACACTCCGTCAATGCCGTCACTGGCTTTCATTTTTTTTGCCAGCTCTACAAGACTTTCCGTATCTTTTAGATCTATCGGGTAAAATGTATCTGCAAGAGGAACACATAAGGCATCAGGATTTCCATCCACCAGTGTTATATGTAAATTCAATTCTCTGGCAGCAGTGATGCAGGGTTTTTGCATCAGTCCGCCTCCGAGCAAAAGAATATGTCCGCTATATTTTTTATTCATCATTCATTAATCTCCGCTAAATAATATTACAATTTTTTGCAATAAATTTCACAGGTATCACCCCATTTAAAAACATGACTCAAAATTCTTATTAATGCTTCCGGCACTTTTTTATACGGGAATCTTTCAGGATGATGACCAGTAGAAATAATCTTAATAATTTTAAATCCATATTTTGATAAAATTTTTTGTGCTTTTTCTGGTTCCCATATTGTAAAATGATCTGCAGGACTTTGTTCAAAAAACTTATCTTTAGAAAACAATGCTGAGATTCCAGAAGCGGATGGTGTTGAAAAAGCAAACACGCCTCCACTAACAAGCATTTCAGAAACCTGTTTAAGTACTGTATCTAATTTTCGAAAATGTTCTATTACATACCACATGGTAATGCAGTCAAACTTACTTAGTCCAAAAGAAATGGATGAATTAAAATCTGGAAATGGTGAAATACAGGATGGTATCTGAAGTGTTTTATTTACATACTCAACTGCATCTTTTGCAATATCAATTCCATAAGCATCATAGCCACGATCTTTAACTGCAGATAAAAAGGGACCATAAGCACATCCGATATCAAGAACAGTTTTTATTTTTTTATTTATTTTCAGAATATTTCTTAAACGACGAAAGCCCTGAACTTTAATGGCAGAAAAATCATCAAGATAAGTTTTTCCATACTGAGCCCTGTATTCGCTGAAAAAATAATCTTTTTCATATTTTTTTTCTTTTTGCATACTCCATGAAATATACAGCATTCCACAATGTTTGCAGCGTCTTATAGTCTTTGCTGTTGTTCGTGCTACAACTTGATCCGGTTTTTCCTCATCATAATTCACTTTATGCTGACAAATCGGACACATGTTCCTTTTTCCAGAAACCATTGTACTTACAAAAACATCCAGAGGTTCTTTTTTATTTTTCATTGATTTGAATATTTCATTATCTGGATAAAGTTTTTCACTGGTACGTATCAGTTTAGAAATTTCTTTTTCATTTATCTGATTTTTTTTAAGACATTCAAATCCATATTTTTTAGCAAGTTCAAAATGTAATTTTGTTGTTCCCAAAAGAATTACTGCACATCCTGCAGCTACTGCTTCAAACGCTGTTAATCCATAATGAGTAACAACTAAATCATATTTATAAAGTTCCTCTTTTAAATCCGGTATATTTTTTTTAAGAACAGTAACAGCAAGAGCGCATTTTTTGCAGGCATCACTGGCAATTTCAGAAAGCTTTGCAGGATCTTCTCCTCCCATTGCTATAAAGGCAGTTCTTATATTTTTATTGCCACTTTCTTTTATTTTTTCTGGAAGCGAAATAAATCCAGGATTTATAACATTTGCTTTTCTTTTTAAATTATATGAAGGAATAATATCAAGAAGGAAATCAGCATAATCAGTAAATTGACTCCCCTCATCAATAAATGCACAGGGGCTATATTCGCTGATCTGTTTAGCTTCTTCTTCGGTAAGTTTAAACTTATCTGTAATGATAAACGGATATTTATTTTTTTCATCGATGCTATCAACAATATTTGTATCAGACGTTATCTGTTCCTGAATCTGCTTCATTACTCCTGTTTTAGGAATATAGACTGCGGCTCCTGTTTTTTCAGAGATTTCCATACAGCGGTGAAAATGTCCTGTACCCCATCCCTGCTTGACAGACGGAATTAAAACTGGCGGATTCAAAACTGCATTTGACTGAAAAGCTTCTACAATTAATTTACACTGATATGGAGCATATTCACCTACATATTTATTTTTTATAAATGTCTCTGCTCTTCTTACCCTTAGATAATCTTCACGTGTATCTACTGTAGTACGTATTTCTGGAAAATTATAACGTTCCGGGGCAGGTTCAAAAACAACTTTGTATTTATCCTTATGATTATAAATTGATGGACCTACATGTTCCTGTTCAAAAGGATCTGTACAGTTTTTTTGCGCATCAAGCAAAGCTGATGTTTTATAAACTTCTACTCCAGAACCATGAGGTAAACCTGAATATGTAAAATAATCACAGTCATACTGAGGAAAAACATCCAGACTGTCTTGTGCAGCTTCATAAAACAAAAAAGGATTATCACCTGTTGCTCTTAACAGCACATCTGCTTTTGTAAGTTTTACAACATCACAAAAACGTTCCAGAACATTATTTAAAGAACCGGCATAGATTTTCCATCCACAGCCGTCAACAACAGGCCTTAATGAAGCTTCAGAAGCCTTATCGGTTGCAACATAATATTCATCAGCATTAACCTTTTTCATTGCATTTAATGTCCAGCTGATTAAAGGTTTTCCATCGAGAGGTAAAAGAGCTTTTTCTTTTAGTCTTGAAGAACTCAAGCGACATTGCACAACAATGACTGTCATTTATTTTTCTCCCAGTTTTCAACAAATCCGTTTACATCGTTTTTAAATCTATACCGGTTATTATTTACCCATCTGCGGGCATCCCTAAAATCAGAAAATGCTTCAATTATATTTTTTCTGCAATTGATAAAATAATTAAAAAAACTATTTATTGGAATATAAGCATAATCAGTCCGAATCTTAGGAGCTACATTTTTTAAGAAAAAACGCAGATATGATTCGTCAATTGTTGAATCAGGCGGCTCAGACTCCTGATTTAACTGTGTTCGCAAAACAGGCATAATCGTAATGGTTTCACCCCAAAGCCAAGAACGCATAGAAAAATCCATATTCTGCCAGTATGGTGAAGTTATTGTATAATCAAATCCTCCAAGTTTAATAAACTTATCCCGACTATATATACCTGTAAAATCATAGGGACACACAGTCGGACAACTGTCATAAACCTGTAAGGATTGTTCAAAACAAAGATTATTCTTTTCGATTTTTGGGATAAGCCGGACTGGGACTGTATGGTATTTTTCTGAAACAAACATCGGACATACACAGACAGAATCACGCTCCCGTAGTTTTTTTTCGATTGCTTCCGGGAATCCGCCTGAAGATATTTTCATATAATCCTGGATAACAAAAACATAGTCTGTATCAGCTTCACAAATTCCAATATTGATAAGTTCTCCAGTTGTAACTTCATCAAGCGGACTTATAAATTTTACATAAGGAAAACGGCGGGCACTTTCTTCCAGATTAAAATTTATCTGTTTATTTTCTACAGAAATAATACTTTTAAAACCACACTTTGAAAGATTTTCCAAAGATTGATTTCTATAATGACTTCCACTTGAATTAAGAAGTATTACAGAGATATTTATGCTTGAATTAAGATTTATTTCTGTTCCTCCAAGAACAGTACGCCGGATTTCCCGTTCATTAAAAATTAAAGGTATAGTATTCATCACACTTATTACAGATTCCTTTGTAGACAGCATTTAACTGTTCCTGAATATAACTGTTTTTCTTTCGGAAAATATCTTCCAGATTTTCTGTCATTGCGTTTCCAATAATATTTTTTGTAACACATTCCCTGCATAAGGAAACTGAAAAATCTGCATTAATGTGAAGTTCTCTTCTGCACTGCCAGCAGACATTTCGTTCCAAAGGTCTTAAATCTGCTACTTTTTTATCTTCCAGCAGACCACAGTAATTATCATATTTCTGGATTATCAGATTTCCATTTTTTTCTTCAGGTCCCTGTGCATTCCAGTAACGATAGAAGGCTTCAAGCTGTTCTTCGTTATCTACAGTTCTTGTAAACTGCGGATAAGCATCAGACTGAAAATATTTTTTTATAATTTCATACGCTGCTTTTGCTTTTTCATAATTCATTCCTCCGTTTATTTCCGGAGTTCCATGAAATTTTTCATACATCTGCTGATTAACAGAATCTAAACTTACAATCCAGTAAACAGGAGAATAATTATTTGTTCTTACCGGATTTTGTTTTACTTGTTCATAAACTTTAGAAACAAAAGCTTCCGTTATATTCTGACCTGTTGTTTCAATTAAGACTGAAAGTTTTTCATATTGCAAAACTGTTTTTATAAAATCAAAAACTTGAGGATGACGCATCGCTTCAGAAAAATACGAAAGATTAATAACTGCATCTTCCGAGTACTCAGAAATTTTCTGAATAAGTTTTTCAAAATCTTTTAACTGCATGAATTTTTTTTCATCACACTTGAAAGGCAAATAACTGCAGTAATTATTTACATCAGTGGTTATCTGTATTGAATAATACGCAGGAAGTGTTTTTAAGCACTCTGGATTTTTTTCTGCTTCGAGTGCTATATCTTTTCCCCTTGCTTTCCAGGCATTCAAACATAATAATGCATTTCTTTTAGAATCACAGGCAAATAAATATCTTAAATATCTGAAATCATGATTTGCTATCAGAGTTTCAATATCAAAAGAATTAATATCAATTTTTAAGGCATCAAAAATACTTGTCCTTGAAACTCTGGTTGTATCAAATTTTTTTCCTTTGCAAACAGATGCCAGAATTGAACAGACACTTTGACACAAAATTTCTGGTGTCATTCCTTCTGGATATCCGTCTGCAAAACTGTATTCTGCAAAACTTTCCGTATGAAGTTTGTAAAGTTCATCGGTATAATTTTTATCCAGAAACGGACAGTCTGAATAAGCATAAACAATATTATCAAATCCTTCTGAAAGTTCAGAAAGTTCGGAAAATAAATCTGTTACTGTTAAAGAGTCGAAAATTTTAAAATCTACAGAAAGATTAAATTTGACTGGTGTAAGTTCAGCTTTCAATTTTTCAGCAATATCTTTTGAGCACAAATAAATGATTTTTTCACATTCATTTACAGATTCAGCCCATTTTGCAGATTTCACAACTGCTGACTCTTGATCAAAATACTTTTCAAATGCATAGTCATTTATGGTTAATGCATTCAGGACAGTTATAGTTTTCATACTCTATTATTATCGGATAATTTATGATATATTTAATGTATGGGTAATAGTTTTTCAGAAAGTATTTCATCCGGCGTGTTTACGGTTTCACAAATCACAAACTGTTTGAAAGAAATAATCGAGGGGAATTTTGATTCTGTAACAATTGAAGGTGAAATTTCTAATTTCAGGCCTTCTTCCAGCGGGCATGTTTATTTTTCACTAAAAGACGAAAAATCAATTATCAGCGCGGTTATGTTCAGTTTTGATTTTCGTGGACTGAACTTTAAGCCTCAGGAAGGCTGTCTTGTACGTGCAAAAGGAAAACTTTCCGTTTATGCTGCACGAGGAAACTACCAGATAATTGTAAAAACGATGGAGCAGTCCGGCGAAGGAAAAATCTTACAGATGCTCGAAGAAAGAAAAAGAAGATTTTTCGAAGAAGGTCTTTTTAATCCAGAGCGAAAAAAATCTTTGCCTTTTTTTCCTGAAGTAATCGGAGTGGTTACAAGTCCTACAGGAGCCGCCTTACAGGATGTAAAGAACATTACAAAACGGCGGAACAAACTGGTTTCACTTCTGGTTCTGCCTTGTCTTGTTCAGGGTTCTGATGCAGCACCGTCAATTGCAAGAATGATACAGATAGCAAATCTTCACAAATTATGTGACGTGCTCATAGTTGGTCGTGGTGGCGGCTCCCTTGAAGATTTACTTCCGTTTTCAGAAGAATGTGTTGTACGGGCTATTTACGAAAGTGAAATTCCGGTTATTTCTGCAGTAGGTCATGAAATCGACAATGCCTTAAGTGATTATGCAGCAGATGTCAGAGCCCCTACTCCATCTGCAGCTGCTGAACTTGCAACTCCGGTTCTGGAAAACATAACAAGAACAATCACAAAATGTGAAGAAGAACTGGAACATGCGGTTATTTCCAAAGTTGATAAAATGAAAACCCTTGTTAACTCCTTCTCGACAGAAACTCTTGAAATGCGCTTCAGAACTATTGCTCAGCCATATTATCAGAAATTTGACAACCTTAAGGAAGAACTTCTGTTTAACATGCAGAACCGCATCGACTTAACCAGACAAAAAATAACCTCGTGTGTGCAAAATCTGGAAATGGGAAATCCTAAAGCAATCTTTGCCCGGGGTTATTCAATGGTTCGCGACACTATATCTGGAAAAATTATCCGAAGTCCAGAAGACACTCAAAGCGGACACATTATTGAAATTATTCCTGCCGAAGGCTCCCTTACGGCAACAGTAAACTAAATAAAATACAGGTGGAAAAAATATGAAAAATTTTGAAGAAAAATTAAACAGACTTCAGCAAATAAGCGATGCAATAAAACAGAATGATATTTCGCTTGAAGATGCCTTAAAATATTTTGAAGAAGGGATTGCTCTTTCACGTGGCATGGAAAAAGAGCTTTCAAAAATTGAAGATAAAATTCAAATTCTGATGAATCAACCGATTACACCAGAAGAAAAACCAGAACTGTCATTATTTTCGGAAATTGAATGAAAAGAATCCAAGTATTAAGTCCTGAAGTAGCACGTAAAATTGCTGCCGGCGAAGTTATTGACAGACCAAATGCCATTGTTCGAGAACTGCTCGATAATGCCGTTGATTCGGGAAGTGATTTTATTACAGCAGAAATATCCGGCGGTGGCATTGATTCCATCAGAATTATAGATAACGGTTCCGGCATGACAAAAGAAGACCTGGAATTATGTGCTCAGCCCCATGCCACAAGCAAAATACATACAGAACAGGATTTACTATCTCTTTCTACACTGGGATTCAGGGGTGAAGCTCTTGCGTCAATTGCTGCTGTAAGCCGTCTGACAATAACAACCTTCAGCAGTGAAACACAGGAAAGTTACAGACTTGAAACTTCTGTTTTAGAAAAAAACAAAATTTCACCTGCAAATCTTGCATCAGGCACAATAGTTCAGTCGCAGTCACTTTTTGAAAATTTTCCGGCCCGACGTCAGTTTTTAAAAAGGGCGCAGTCCGAAGGAGCTATGTGCCGTCAGACATTTATTGAAAAAGCAATACCACGACCTGACATTGCTTTCAGACTTGTTATGGATGGAAAAATAAAACTTGATCTGCCAAAAACAGAAACACTGCAGGAACGATTCGTGCAGGCACTTGGACTTACAGAATCTGCTTCACTTTTTTATGAACTAAAGGGAAAAAATGGTGGTGACTGGAATTATTCACTTGTGATAGGCGACCCTGGAGTTTATAGACCAGATCGGAAAAACATTCACATATATGTTAATGGCCGGAAAATACAGGAGTACAGTCTTGTTCAGGCAATAGAATATGGCGGCCTTGGATTTTTTCCTAACGGGACTCATCCAGTAGCCTGCCTTTATTTAAATATTGACAGTTCCCTTGTAGATTTCAACATACATCCCGCTAAAAAAGAAGCCAAGTTTAAAGACATTGCGCCAATTCACAAAAGTATATCAACCGCTGTAAAAACTTTTTTTTCAACAGGAGCATTGAATGCAGTTACAGAAGAAAAAGACCAGAAACAGCAAACCAGCTTATTGCCGGATATGTTTGAAAAGCAGAATTTTAGTGAACAAAGCTCATATACATCTGGACTTAACATGAAAAGTTTTTCATCTGAAAAAAGTGCACAAAAAAGGGATAAGTTTTTCAGCGACAGTTTTAAAGTAAACACATCTGATACTTCAGAAAAAAACTATAATTCTGGAAGTTCATCAGAATCTGTTTACAATACCGATACATTAAAAAACTCTTTTCCTTCGCACAATTTTTCTACTCCTCAAAAACGTTATTCTGATTTTTATTTTAAGGAACCACAAACTTCTTATTGCAATGACACACAGTATAATTTCAGATATTTAGGAACTGCACTCGGCACATTTTTAATTGCTGAATATAACGGGCTCCTTTATTTTATAGATCAGCATGCTGCTCATGAAAGAATTCTGTTTAATAAATTTATGGAAACTGCCGGTCAAAAACAACCGCTTCTAATTCCTTATGTAATTGAAACTCAAACAGAAAGTGATGATGCCTATCTTGAATCGGTAAAAGAAAAACTTTCTGAATGCGGATTTGAAATTGAAAACACAGAAGAAGGCCGCTGGGAAATCACGAGTGTTCCTGTTACATGGCAGGGAACTGAAAAAGATTTATGCAAAGAAATTCTTACTGATAAAAAACCTCCGGAGCAAATCATAAGAAACATTGCTGCCAGCAGTTCCTGTCGATCTGCAGTTATGGACGGGACTGTTCTGGACAGTAATGAAGCAAAAAAGATAATTGACGGAGCTTTTAAACTGGAAGATCCTCACTGTCCTCATGGCAGACCCGTCTGGAAAGTTTTTACAAAAGCAGAACTTTTCCAGATGGTCAAGAGAACTTAATTTGCATCCCCGGCTGATGTTACCGAAGCAATATTTGCAAGCAGTGCTTTAACTTCCAGTGCCCGATACTGCGGATCGATAGACTGCAGTTTAATCAGGTACCCTTCTGCCAGAGAATTATTTTTAAGTGCCATACATACTTTTGCAAGCTCAATATATGCATCTTTGTTTTTTGAGTCTTTCTGTAAAATTTCCGTGTATACCTGTTTTGCCAGATCATACTGCCCCGCACTTGCATATGCATTCGCAAGATTTGTTTTCGCAAGCTGATTACCAGAATCTATGCTTAGTGCAGCTTTGAAATTCTCTATAGCTTTTTCATATTCTTTTTTTGCAAGATATGCACAGGCAAGATTGTTGACAGCTTCAAAACTTTTCGGATCAACACCAGTTGCTGTCTGTAAAAAAAGCAAAGCCGTATCAGGATCTCCTGAATCAAGATAAATTTTACCTAAGTTTACATTTGCCTTCAAATGCTTTGGATTAATTTTAAGGGCAGTCGAATAACTTAGAATTGCCGTATCGGTATCGCCACATGCTTCTGCCACAAGTCCATAATTGTATTGATAAACTGCATCAGAAGGCTTTTTTTCTGCCGCTTTTTTTGCATAAGGAAAAGCTTCTTCAAATTTTCCCTGATTATACAGCACATTAGAAAGATTGTAATTTGTAGCATCATCGTCACTGGAAAAAGTTAATGCCTTTCTGTAACAGTCTTCTGCCTGAACAAACATCTGTCTTGAAGCATATACAGAACCCAAACTGCGAAGAGCTGTGCCGTTATTCGAATCAATTTTCAATGCCCCCTGATAAGACTCAATTGCACCATTGTAATCACGCTTAGCAGAAAGCAAAGAACCAAGCTGTAAGTAGGAGTTCAGATGATTAGGATTTAATTCTTTTGTTCTTCTGAAAGCAGTAATAGCTTCTTCATTTCTGTTCATAGCCTTGAGTGTCATTCCCAGATTATACCAGGCACTGTCAAATGAAGGTAAAATCTTTGTTGCAGTCTCAAAACTGGATCTTGCATCCGGATATTTTTTTAATCTGTACTGTATTTTTGCAAGTTCGTAAAAATACATCCCGTTTGTTCCATCATTTTGTGCAGCCTTTGTAAGTTCAGCAAGTGCCAGATCAAAATTTTTTGAATCCGCTGCTATCATTCCTTTTACATAATGTGCCTCAGCTATTCCAGACTGATGTTCTATTGCACTGTCGGCAAATTTTCCTGCTTCTTCAGATAATGCCGTTTTATCCGCCTGTGCCATATCCCGATCTGTGCTTTTTTCATAAAGTGCACCTGCAATTTCTGCCAGTTTCTGCGCATTGAATTTAGCTTCTCCTTTTGGCAGCATTTGTTTTGCAGCATTAAAATACTGGATTGCAGAACTTACATTGCCAAGTTTCAGTTCAGCCTTGCCCTTTGCAATCTGATCATTTACAGAATTCATCTGCTTCTGTATTTCTGCATTTTTCTTTGCCAGTTCTTCTGCTTCTGCTTTTCTTCTTGCTTCTTCTGCAGCAAGTTTCTGCTGACGTTTTTGTTCTTCAATTCTTGCTTCTTCCCGTAATGCAGCTTCACGTTCTGCCGCTTCTGCCTGTTTTTTTGCAGCTTCCAGAGCTTTGTCGGCAGCTTCTTTCTGAGTCTGGGCAGCGAGCTGAGTCTGTGCATTCTGCTGCTGAATAGCCCTCTGCATTTCCTTTATGGCACTTTCAAGTTCCTGAGTATTCAGGTTAATTGTCTGAGAATAACGCGGAAACTGATCCAGAGATGCGCCTGCCTTTAATGCAAGAATTTCATCCATCATCGCAAGAGCTTCTTCATCATTTTTATTTTTGATTAACAGCCCGTCCAGAAGGTTCATCGCCCGGTCATATTCGCCTTTTTCAACATAAAGTTTTATCAGACTGATAGTATTTTCACGTTCAATCTGTTCAGGCGATTTTCCATTAATATATGTTGTTTCTGTCTTTTTTGATAACGAACCATTACAACCTTTTACTGCAAAAATTATTGCCACCGCTGCAATTATCAGTATAATACCTGCAATTATAAATACAGGATTTCTAGTCAAGCTCACCCTCATAATCGTACCCCATTACTCCTTCTGTTCCTGCAGATACATTTGCAGAATCATTATCCTGCAATGATGCTGCAACCTCTTCAAGCAGTTTCCGCCTTCGTTCAGCTTCTTTTGCTGCTTTTTCGGCGGCTATTCTTTCTTCTTCTGCACGTTTTTCAGCAGCAAGTCTTTCCTGCTCAAGCCGCTGTGCTTCCCTTTCGCGTGCAAGACGTTCTTCTTCCTGTCTGATTCTTTCAGCTTCTTCTGCAAGACGCTTTTGTTCTGCAATTCTGATTTCTTTTTCAGAAGCCAGAAGTGTCAAAAGTTTTCTTATCTGTTCAGCCTGAGAAGAGTTCGGGTCCAGCAAAAGATATTTTTCATAGTCAGAAACTGCTTCATCCAGTTTATCAAGTTTTAACCTTGCATTTGCCCTGTTTAAGTACACTGCAGAAAAATCCGGATCCGCAACGCTGGCAAGAGTGTAACATTCTTCAGCTTTAAGTAAATCGCCCATGGCAAAAGCAGTATTTGCAGCATTATAATACAAAACCCGTTTATTTGTCCCGGAAACCTTTGTACCGGAAAGAAATGTATCCAGTGAATTTTTAAATTGCCCGGTCTGATAATAAGCCAGTCCCAGATATGTGTATACAGCCGGATTCACGTAAGGCTGCGACAAGGCAAGCTTAAACTGAGCAATCGCATCATGGGGTTTATTGGCCCTGAAGAGTGCTTCACCATCTGAAAAGGCATCTGCTGACAAAAATCCGCAGATTAGAAAAAGAAAAACTACCATTGCACAAAAATTCTTAAGTTTCACAGCATTTTCTCCTGTTGAGCTGTCTGCTCATTTGACATATTCGCATAAAACAATTACTATTTCAATATCATTATATCGGAGGATTTCTCAATAATGATTCAGATTATTCTGTTCATTGCTATGGGTATGGCAATACTCATACTGCTTTTTTTCATCATAAAATCTGTAATGGCACCGAAGAAAATTGAAAGCATTCAAAAAATGATAAAACAGGGAAAAAATGCATCAGCCATAAAGATAGCAAAATCTATGATTACAAAAGACCCTCGTGATTTTAAAGCGCATTATTATCTGGGAAAGGCGTATCTTGCGGACGGAAAACCAGAACTTGCCTTTATGGAATATAAGCTGGTTAACCAGAATGCAATTTTTGATGCTGACCTTCCGGAGAGGGATTTCCGTACAACAATGGCTCAGCTTTATTACAAGTTCAACCAGATGGACGAAGCGCTTAAGGAATACCTCCTTTTAACAAAACTGAATCCTACAAATCCTGAAAACCACTATAATGCAGGACTCATATTCGAAGAAAAAAACAAATCTGAACAGGCAATGTTACAATATCAGGCTGCAATAAAAGCTTCTTCAAGACATTTTAAAGCACATGCCGCTTTAGGACTTTTGTTTTTTCGTGCAAAACAGTTTCAGGAAGCAAAAAAAGAAATAGATATGGCAATATCCTTAAGTCCTGAAACCTACTCAAACTATTATTATTTAGGTAAAATCCTGAAAGAAAACAAAGATTATCCGGCAGCAGTCCAGGCATTTGAAAAAGCCGTACGGGATCCGGATTTCAAGCAAAAATCCTTAATAGAAAAAGGTAATTGCTATATGCTCGTTAGTGCCGTTGACAAAGCAATGAACGAGTATGACAGGGCTATAAAAGCCAGCACAGATGATGCTAGTCAGGAAACACTTTATGCAAGATACTTTATGGCACTGTGCTATGAAAAAATGAGAAAAATAGACCTTGCAATCAGTCAGTGGGAAAAGATTTATTCAATTAACAAGAGTTTCAGAGATGTCGGGGCAAAACTGGCAGAATACAAAGACTTACAGACTAATGACCACATGAAAGAATATCTCACCTGCAATTCAGAAAACTTTCTTGAAATATGCAAAAAAACTTCACTTGCCGGCTTTAATCTTGCAGTCCGTGATATACATCCGGCAAAATACGGAGCAAATTGTTACGCTGTAGAAAATCAGTCTGATAACTGGATGAACATGCGTCAGATGATAACACTTATTGTATATAACCGTGATGCTGAAGTGATTGAAGAACCTTTTCTCCGGCAGTTACTCGAAGAAGTAAAACAAAAAGGATTTGCAAAATGCATAATATGTACAAGTTCCACTTTCAGCCGCTCCGCTTTAAGCTTTGCAGAAAACAGACCTTTTGAGTTAGTCCCAAAAGAAAAACTTGAACAGATTCTTGCAAAAATAACTCTTTGATTTATGAAAATACTATGCGTTTCTGATTACATCGATCCTCTGGTTTACAGTAATACAATAAAGGAACGCTTTTCGGACATCGACATTATTCTGGCAGCCGGCGATTTACCGCTGGAATACGTGGATTTTATAGTTTCTTCTCTAAATAAACCTGCGTATTTTGTCTTTGGCAATCATAATCTGAAAGAATATTCATATTATCATCCAGTAAAAGACCAGTTATATAAAATGCCGGATCAAAAATGGGATATGCAGAATGAACACGGAGCAGAATATTTAGGCTTTAAAACCGCCAGGTGTAAAGATTTGCTGCTTGCAGGTGCTTCTGGCTCAATGCGCTACAATAACGGAGAATGTCAGTTTACAGATTTTCAGATGAAAATGAAATTATTAAAACTGATTCCCAGACTCATTATGAATAAAATCCGTTATGGAAGATATCTTGATATTTTTTTAACCCATGCCCCACCTCAGGGTATTCATGACAAAAACGACCATTGTCACAAAGGTTTTCCGTGCTATCTATGGTTCATAAAAAAATTTAAGCCAAAGTATCTCATTCACGGACATATTCATCTGTACAGCCTTCAGGATGTGAGACTTTCTGTATATGAACAGACTCAGGTGATTAATGCATACAGTCACTATATTTTGGAAACACAGACATGAGCAGTTTTATTGAAAAGCAGGCTGAAGAAGATTTTTCAAAAGCCAGAAACCAGGCATTATTTAACGAACTCAAAAACTTTATGAACAGGGATAAAACAAATTTGATGTCTTTTACAGAAGTAAAAAAGATGCTCAAACCCAAAAATGAAGTTTACCTTGGCATGAAAGTTGTTAACATTAAAGATATTGTGGGAAGTGAAGGAAGATATAAAGATTTCGACAATCTGTTTTTTCCAAAAAGCAGCCATCTTAAAAACCGCTGGGAAAGTATCGACAAAGCAATTCTAAGCGATGTTGTACTTCCACCGATTACTCTGTATGAAATTGCAGGCCTTTATTTTGTTCGGGACGGAAATCACCGGGTTTCTGTGGCAAAAATGCAGGACGTAGAAATGATTGATGCTGAAGTCATCAGTCTGAAAAGCGAAATAAAAATAAAACCGGGTTCAAGCCGTGAAGAAATAACAAAACAGGTAATAGAATACGAAAAACGAGTTTTTTACAGTGAAACGAATTTTTGCGACATTACAGATTTCTGGGATTTAAATTTTTCAACCACAGGCCAATATGATGTAATCTATCAGCACATACAGATACATAAATACTACATAAATGAACACCTGGATGAAGAAATAAGTATGGAAACTGCGATAAAATCCTGGTATGAAAAACTGTATATTCCTGTCATAGAAAATATCAGGGCTCAAAAGGTAATGAACCAGTTTCCAAACCGCACTGAATCCGATATGTATGTGTGGGTAATAACCTGGTGGGATGACTTAAAAAGACAATACGGACAGGATTTCAAATTATCAGATGCAGTAACGGATTTCAGGTCAAAATTTAACGAAAGCCGCTTCAAAAAAATAATGGAAAAAATTGTTTTTGCATGTAAAAAAATATTTGTTCGTAGTTGACGGTAGAAAATTTCAATGTTAAAATAATATAACTATAATTTTAGTTATATTTATTATAGTTTTTTTTCAAGGGGAATTAATTTGTCTAACTTAAGCGATTTTGTTTTTATTCCGCTAATCTTAACTTTACTCATCAATGTTATTCTTGTTTGCCTGGCTATACGTGCAAAAGTAAAATTTGGAAAAAGTTCCTTAAATATCCTGATTGCACTATTTATTCAAATTGCAGGAACCATATATACTATAATCAATATAAATGAAGACATAAGTTTCTTTGTTTATGCTTCGACCACGGTTCTTAGTTTTGCCATGATGATTGCCTACTTTACTTATTCTGTTCCTGCAGAAGAAGAAACTAAAGCAGTAGAAATTAATCAGGAGCCGGAAGAAGAACCTGTTCAAATTGCAACCCTTGCCGACGAAAAAGACAAATCCCTTCTGGATGTTACTCTGGACTTTCTTGTTAACGCCGCAGGGACTTACAAAGGCGACAACGGCTTAAATCATCTGCTTGAATATGTTAATAACCGGATAATTGCTGAAACCAATGCTACCGGAGGTGCAATTCTTCTAATTGATGATTTCGAAGATGTAATCTCTGTAAAAGCCTTTGCCGGGGAATTTCCACCGCCTTACGAACTTCCGAAGGACTTGCCTCATAAGGTTATCAGGGTAGAAACCAGTTTCCGCTTTGCCCAGTTCCCGCTTCATGACAACATTTTTGGAGAAATAGCCCGCACAGGTCATGCAGAAAACATAACCGACAGCGCCAGTGATAACCGTTTATTCCAGAATGAACCGGAAGAATTCTTAAAACTGGGTTCATACATGATAATACCTATGAAAGTCGGCGATACAGTTATCGGTATTACTGCCCTTGCCCGAACTGCAGACAAAAAACCATTTGGCGAGGCAGAGTTCAATGTAGCACAGGTTCTTACAGATTTTGCTTCAACAATCGTAAAAAATGTTTACTCTTTCCAGGAAGTTATCGAACATTCAGATCTCACAAGAGATGCAGATATAGCCAGTTCAGTTCTTTCGAAAATTCTTCCAAAGAAACTTCCTGTTATTCCGACAATTTCATTAGGAAACTACATGAAAGCGGCAGAAGGTGTCTGTGCTGACTATTACGACATTTTACCTTCACGAAAAGACAGAATATCCTTTGTTATGGCAGATGTTGCAGGAAAAGGCATGAACTCTTTAGTTGTCATGATAATGATTCGTTCAATTCTGCGCCTTGTAGTTAACACAAAACAGTCAGCTGCAACAATTTTAAGCTGGGCAAACCGCGGAATTTGTGCTGATAATTCCCTGGATCACTTTGCAACGCTTGCATTATTAAATTATGACAGCACAACTAAAAAAATTCAGTACGCAAATGCTGGAAGTATGCCGATAATGTTGTTTGAAGCAGCAACACAAACAGTAAGAAATATTGCATCAGGCAGTGAACCGATTGGTGTTGAAAAAACAACAGAGTATAAGGATGTGGAACTTCAGCTTCACACTGGAGACATTGTATTTATTTATTCAGACGGTCTGGTTGAATCACTTGATCAGTCTGGAAAACAATATACAAAAGAAAGACTGATAGATATTGTATCAAAAAACAGCAGTCTTTCTGGAAAAGAAATAGCGAATTTAGTAAAGACGGATATAAATAAATTCGGTGGCGCAACTCATCAGCATGATGATCAAACGCTTCTGGTAATTAAAATTCAATAGCAAAGGGAGCTATTTATGGAATTAAAGATTCGTAAGAACGGAGAAATTTACATCATAGATGTAAATGGAGAAATGGACTTGTACAATTCATACAAGCTCAAGGAACTGGTAATGAAAATGCTCGAAAAAAATGTAAAGAAATTCATTATCAACCTCGAACAGGTAGATTACATCGACTCTTCTGGAATTGGTGCCCTTATCTACATTTGTTCTACTATCAAAAAGATGAATTTAAAACTTTCAATCTCAAACATTCATGGTTCTGTAAAAAAGGTAATCGAACTTACAAAACTTATGGGATATTTCCCTATAGCAAACAGTGTAGAAGAAGCCCTTTTAATGATACAGGACTAGATTTTGAGTATATAAAGATCTCAAAAAATTTTACATTTAATTAAAATAAGGAGAAACTTATGGCAGAAATGGATATAAAAGAACTACGATCGGACGATAATGATGCATTATTTGACAGAACAAATATGCTTTATAAAGAATTTCCGTCAGACTTCAGGCAAATAAGATATTTTACACTTCTTATTGTGCAATCAGCCCCTTTAGAAATAAAAGAAATCAACTTACTGGAACAGCAAATCAGTGAAGTTATTAAAAATGCTGTAAAACATGGAAATAACTGTGATATAAACAAGAAAGTAAAAATCTGGTATTCATTCAGCCCAACCCATGCTCATATCATTGTAGAAGATGAAGGCGAAGGTTTTAAGGACATGGAAAAGTGGAACGAATTTAACCGCAAACGCCTTGAATGTTTACATAATTCAAATTTCGAAGAACTTGCACAGTTTGTTTCATTCCGTACAAATAAATCAGATGATCAGGATGGTGGTAACGCTTTGTTTGCTGCACTTGAATACTGGAATGGTGGTTTTGTTTACAATGGTAAACGAAATGCTGTTGCAATGCTCAAAAAATTCCAGCAAAAACGTCACGGTGTTACTATTGATGGAGAATAAATATTTTTAGATTTTTCTTTTCAAAAATATAAAAGCCGTTTAAAGGGTAGTATCTGAATCTCTCAGGTAACTACCCTTTTTTTATATCCCAAGTGCAATCTTAAACACTTCTTCCACTCTGACAACAGGATGAAACTTTATCCCTTTTTTTACATGTTCAGGAATTTCTTCTAAATCACGAATATTAGCTTTTGGTATAATTATATGCTTTATTTTATTTCGTTTAGCAGCTACAGTTTTTTCCTTTAATCCACCGATTGGAAGCACCTGACCTGTAAGCGAAAGCTCACCAGTCATAGCTAAATCTTTTGCAATAAGTTTTCCCGTAACAAGGGATAATAGAGTCGTTGCCATTGTTATACCTGCAGAAGGCCCGTCTTTTGGAGTCGCACCTTCCGGAATGTGCAGATGAATAATATGATTTTCAAACCAGTCCAGATTTTGCACCTTATTATCCAGAGAATATTTCTTAACATAACTTAAGGCAATAGAAGCAGACTCCTTCATTACATCGCCCATTTGTCCTGTAAGTGTAATGCCTTCTTTTCCTGATATTGCAATTGCTTCAAGAAGTAAAGTGTCACCTCCCATACTTGTCCATGCAAGTCCTATGGCAGTACCCGGAACAGAGGCCCTCTTTATATCACTTTCATCAAAATATGGTTTTCCAAGATACTTTTCAACATCCTCTAAAAGCAGTTTTTTTTCTGTTTTTATGTCTTTATTTTCAGTAATCAAATCAGTAGCATATTTCCTGTTGATTTTGTCAATCAGTTTTTCAAGATTTCTAACCCCAGCTTCACGGGCATAGGAAGTTACAATCTGATTAAGCACTTCAGAAGAATACTTCAGCTGATTTTTTATTAAGCCGGTTTTTTTTAAGCTTTTCGGAATAAGATATTTTCTGGCAATTTCAATTTTTTCCTGATCTATATATCCTGGAAGTTGAATTATTTCTGCTCTGTCCAGAAGTGGTCCGGGAATAGTATCAAGTTTATTTGCTGTCAGTATGAACAAAATATTGGAAATATCAAACGGTAAATCCAGATAACTGTCACGGAAAGTAATGTTTTGTTCCGGATCTAAAACTTCCAGTAAGGCACTGGCAGGATCCCCCTGATAACTTTCACCCATTTTATCAATTTCATCAATCATAAAAACAGGAGATTTAGATTTTACTATTTTTAACCCCTGAATTATTTTTCCTGGCATAGCCCCAACATAAGTACGTCTATGCCCCTTGATTTCAGCTTCGTCCCGAAGACCACCGACAGAAAATCTGTAAAAAGGCTTATTCATAGCACGGGCTATAGAACGTCCTACACTGGTTTTTCCAACTCCAGGAGGTCCTACCAGAAGAATAATGGAACCTTTGTTGTCATTTTTTAATGTGCGAACGGCAAGATACTCAAGAATACGTTTTTTAACGTCATCAAGCCCATAATGATCTTTTTCAAGTATTTTTTTTGCATCATTTATGTCATATTTTTCTGGAGCAGGTTCCTCCCATGGCAAAGAACATATTATCTCAAGATAATTTCTGGAAACAATAAATTCACTTGAGTTCGGCTCCATCAAAGAAAACTTTTCGAGTTCATTTTCAACAGCTTCTTTAATTTCACCTGTAAAATTAAACTTCGAAATCTTATCTTTAAATTTCTGATAATCAGAATTTTTTGCATCAGTAGTAAGTCCAAGTTCCTGTTTAATTTTTTTAAGTTCTTCTTTTAAAAAGTATTCACGCTGATTTTTTTCTATACTTTCGTTTAATTCCTGCTGAATCTTTTTTTGAATATGTACCAGTTCCTGTTCTTTTTTTATAAAAACAAGCACAGTTTCCATACGTTGCCTGACATTCGGCATTTCCAGAACTTTCTGCTGTTCTTCTCTGTCAATATTTAAGATTGATGCAATAAAATCCGCAATTTTACCCGGATGATCGATATTAACCATATTCAGGCGCATTTCTTCAGAAAACAGCGGATTATTCTCTGATACTTCTTTCATTTCACTGATTAAAGCCCGGGTTAAAGCTTTTACTTCAAAAGTATCATCTTCTTCATCTTCAATATATTCTACAATGGCAGCAATCGGTTGTTTTTTATTGATATGTTTGCGAATCTTGAACCGCTTAATTGTGGAAATAAAAACATTTATTCCCCCGTCTGGTAAGTTTATTTTTTTTATAATGCGGGCTACAGTACCAGTTTCGTAAATATCATCAATAGTTGGATTTTCAGTTTCCTTTTTCAACATGGAAAGCCCAATCAGCCCATCTGTAGAATATGATTCTTCTATAGCTTTAACATCATCAGGCGAATTTATCATTATTGGTGTAAAAATTCCAGGAAAAATCGGACGTGCCTGTAAGGGAATAATCAAAATTTTATTAGAAAGTGTTTGAGTAACAGGTAAAATTGTAGATTCAGACATAATAACTCCAATATATATTTTAAATATAATAAAAAAACATCGTGATGACAACTTTTAATTTACAGAGAAGGACCGATTTTAGTAGCCTTAATGCCTGCTAAATGATTACCGAATTCTACACTTTTATAAAATAATTCTTTATTAAAATTCCTGCAGATTAAACTTGCCATTCCTGCAGCAAAGGCATCCCCACAACCTGTAGTATTAATTATCGGACCGATTTTTTCTGCCGGAAAGGTTTTAATTGTTTTATCACCATGATAAATACACGAAGAGCCGTTTTCACCATATGTAACGACTACATTTACATTATATTCAGAAGCGACATCAAATAAATCTACATAACCAAAAGTTTCTACAAATTCGTTTCCATTTAGCTTTATTATCAGACGTGATAAATAATCGTTTTGATTCTGAAGTAAGGAAAGAGTATCTTTTAGATCATCAAGTCTTACATCCATTATAACAGGTATTCCTTTTTCTAAAAAAGCTTTTGCAGCCTGAGGAAAAAAATCATTGCGAAAACCTTTAGCTTTGCTTCCTGTAAGAACACAACATTCAATATTATTATTTTTAGAATACTTCAGTATTTTTTGTTTTAACATTCTTTCTGTTTTTTTCTGAATGGTGTTTCCTTCTTCTACAAGCTCTGTAACAACTGGTGGTTCAGAAAAAGAATCTGTTGAAATTTTGTCGTGTTTTTGATTATAAGAAATCAAAGTTGTACACATCCGGATTTCAAATTTTTTGTCTAAAACATATTCATAAAAAAAGTGATTATTCAATGACCGAACAAAGGATTTATGAAAAAGTCCTCCTGACTGAGTAATCAAAACAGCCTTTTTTTTCAGTGCAGATAAATCATAACAAACATTTATTCCCTTTCCGCTTGGTGTAAAAAAATTTTTACCTGCCCTATTAACATCTCCAGAACAGAACCCGTTATCAAATATCAGAGTATTTTGCATTGTCGGATTAACATTAAGAACAACAATCATAAAGTCTTCACATATCGGGCAGCAATATTATCTTCAACAGACTTTTCTTCCTGCTTTGCACTTTCCTTCTTCCAGACCTGATACTGTTTTTCTTCAAGTTTAGAGATAGATTTTCTGTTTTTCAGTTTTTCAACATAAATTGTACGTTTCTGCTCTACAGTTATCTGAGCCTGAGCAATTTCCTGCATAAGCTGTTCCGATAAAATATCAAGCTTTGTTATATAATTATCAATAACTAGCAGTTCTGTTACAGAAAGACCAGAACGTTCTTTATTTGCCTGAATGCGTTTTTTGCCGCAATCTTCAAGTTCTGCATTTAATTTTTCCAGTTCAGAGACTGCTTTACCAAGTTCAATTTCTGCATTATGTTCTTCAAATTCTCTAAGTTTTAAAAGCTTTTCAAGGGAAAACTGAAATTTTTTCATTAACAAAATTCCTGTTCTGGAATATCAATTCCAACTATTTTTCCCATTCTTTGCATTGTATCTTTAATCGGTGCCTTGTCGTTTTCTTCCTGTACAAGAAATTCTTCAATCGCAGGATGTAATTCAATTGCCCTGTCTATATCTGGATTTGTTCCTTTCTGATACGCCCCAAGATTTATCATGTCTTCATTATTCTGATACAAGGCGATGAGTTTTCTTAACTGACTGACAACTTCTTTAGTACGAGAACCAGATATTCTGTTTGCAAGACGGCTAATACTTTGAAGAATATCAACAGCCGGATAATGATACCTTTGAGCCAGAGCACGGCTTAAAACAATATGTCCGTCTAGAGTACCGCGAACAGCATCAGCAATAGGATCATCCATATCATCACCGTCAACTAAAACAGCATAAAACGCAGTAATAGAACCTTTTTCACTGGTACCTGCGCGTTCAAGCAATGAAGGAATCAGCTGAAAAACACTTGCCGGATACCCACGCATTGTTGGAGGCTCGCCACTTGATGTACCAATTTCCCTCTGAGCCTTCGCAAAGCGGGTGATATTATCAAACATAAGCATAACATCTTTTCCCTGATCCCGAAAAAACTCAGCTACTGCAGTAGCTGTATATGAAGCACGTAACCGGGCAATAGCACTTTGATCCCCGGTTGCAACCACAACTACAGATTTTTTTAAGCCTTCTTCACCTAAATCACGTTTGATAAAATCATTAACTTCGCGACCACGTTCTCCAACAAGAGCAATAACATTTATGTCTGCGTTTGTATTACGGGCAATCATACTTATAAGTGTCGATTTACCGACACCAGAACCAGCAAAAATTCCAAGCCGCTGGCCTTTTGCTACTGCATTCAAAGAATCAATGGAACGAACTCCGGTAACAATTCGTTGTGTTATATCAGGACGGTCAGTTGCATTTGGCGGACTTGCTATAGCTGGATAAAAAATTCCGGTTGAAATATCACCTTTGTGGTCAATTGCCTTTCCTGTCGCATCGATAACCCTTCCTAAAAGCTCATTCCCTACAGGAACCTGTAAGACCGTGCCAGATGCAACTACAGTACAGCCTATCTCAATCCCCTTAGTTTCACCAAAAGGCATAAGCTTTACATTCTTATCATCTAAACCGACAACTTCTGCAAGAATTTGTGTATTATCACTCAAGCGGATTGTGCAGATTTCGCCAATTACAGATTGTGGTCCATGACTTTCAACCATAAGACCTGCAACTTTTGTAACTTTCCCCGTATAATGAATAGGATCTGCATTTTTTACGCTTTTGATATATTTATCAAAAATTGAGCGGATTTCCATCAGGCTACCCTACAAGTCTCCAATTGCAGCTGGAGAGGTATTATTTCTGGAAACATTTTTTATTGGAGCAATTTCAAGAATTTTCTGTTCAAGTTCAGAAAGCTGACTTGAAATACGTGCATCAATTGCACCAAAATCGGTTTCAACAATACATCCACCCTGATCCACAGTAGAATCTTCTGCAACAGTAATGTTTTTAATGCTTTCTACAGCATTCATAAAATCTTTTGTATGCTCAGTAGTAAGCTTTACATCAGCCATATTTACGCGAATTGTAACATCACCTCGACCTTTAACTTTGCGTAGAGCCTGAACAATATTATTTATAAGAACATTTCTCTGACTTTCTGAAATAACCTTTACAACTTTTCGTGTCATAAGCAGAACAAGTTCCACAATCTGCTGTTCTGTGTCATTTAAAATATCCTGTCTTTTATCTAAGGTTTTAGCAAGAATAACATGCATCCGGTCTATCAGCCTGTCAACTTCTGCCTTGCCACTGTTAAAGCCTTCTTCAGAACCTTTTGCATATCCCTCTTTATAGGCTTCTGCAAGTTTCTGATCCCTTTTTTGTTCAGCTTCCTGAATAATATCAAGAGCTTTTTTTTCAGCCTCATGTACTGTCTTTTCAGCCTCAGCTTCTGCCTGTTGTTTAGTAACCTGAAGCTGCTCTGTCTGCTGCTTAACTTCTTCAAAAGCAGCCTGCTGGGCTTCTTTTACTATTCTTTCAGCTTCATCCTTTGCATTTTGAAGCATCTGTTGTTTGTCCTGTTCCCACTGCTGCTGAAAAACTTCTGCTTCCCGTTTTAAATCATCTGCAGTAGGACCTGTGTATTCTGGAACAACTTCAGGAACCTCAACCGGCTCTTCCTTTTGAAAATTATGATAAAGCTGTAGCATAACTTTATCATCAGATTTTTTAAACTCCCCAGGTCTGAAAACAGTCTTTGCCATAAATTAAACCACCAATTCATCCTCGCCGGAGCGGGCAATAACAATTTCACCAGAATCTTCAAGACGACGGATTGTAGATACAATTTTCTGCTGAGCTTCTTCAACATCCTTAAGGCGTACAGGGCCCATAAATTCCATATCTTCCTTGAGCATAGAGGCAGCGCGTTTTGACATATTGCGGAAAATTTTGTCCTGAACTTCAGTATCAACCGCTTTAAGAGCCTTTGCCAGCTCCTGTGTATCAACTTCACGCATAACCTTCTGAATAGCGCGGTCATCCAGCATAACAATATCTTCGAATACGAACATTCGTTTTTTAATTTCTTCTGCCAGATCCGGATCTTCTTCTTCCAGAGATTCAATAATAGTTTTTTCAGAAGAACGGTCTACAAGGTTAAGAATTTCAACAATTGATTCAACACCACCAGCAGCAGTGTAGTCTTCACTGGACAATGTAGAAAGTTTCTTTTCAAGAACACGTTCAACTTCCCGCAAAACATCTGGAGAAGTACGGTCCATAGTTGCAATACGACGGGCAACTTCACTTTGTATTTCATCCGGAAGATTCTGTAAAATAACCGAAGCTTTGTTAGGTTCAAGATAAGCCAGAATCAAAGCAATGGTCTGTGGATGTTCCTGCTGAATAAAGTTTAAAAGATGTGCCGGGTCAGTTCTTCGGATAAAGTCAAACGGACGCACCTGCAGGCTCGAAGTAAGCCTATTGATAATATCCATTGCTTTCTGGCTGCCCAAAGATTTTTCCAGAAGTTCACGGGCATAATCAATACCACCTGAAGTAATAAAGTTTTGTGCAGTCATGAGTTCCTGGAACTCTTCAAGAATTGCTTCTTTTACTTCTGAATCAATTGTTTCAAGACGGGCAATTTCAAATGTTAAAGTTTCTATTTCGTCTTCACGAAGATGCTTGAAAATTTCTGATGAAAGATCAGAGCCCAAAGAAACAAGAAAAATTGCAGCTTTCTGCCGTCCATTTAAGTTTTTTATATCCTTGGCTTTTTTAGAGCCTGATGATGAACCAGAACCGGCTTTTCCCTTTGCTGACTGTGCCATCCTACTATTCCTCCATCAACCAAGTGCGTATAAGCTGTGCCACATCCTCCGGATGTTCTTTTGCCATTGTAATTGCATTTTCCTGAAGTTCTGCACGCCGGCGTTCTTCAACAGACATAGTAACTTCCATTCCTGCCTGCTCTGCCTGCCATAAAGCTTTTTCACGTTCCATCTGCATTTTACGCAGCATTTCTTCTTCCCGAAGACGACGCTTTCTTTCGAGATATCTGCTAACAAAACGGAAAATTACAAAAGCAAGAAGCACTACCGCAATACCACATAAAACATAAACAATTGTACGCTTCGTCTGTTCACTTCTAAAGAATGCAGCATCTTCTTCTGCAAATTCCTGATCCCGGTCATAAGGAATATTTCTGACAGTTACAGAGTCTCCGCGGCTTTTGTTATATCCAACTGCATCTTTAACAATTCTGTCTGTATCTTCCAGCTGTTCTTTTGGGATTTCAATATATTCACGCTTTATAGAACCAAATTCATCTATTACATATTTTCCGTTTTCACGAACCTTACGCCATTTTCCATCAATAGCGACCGAAACTGTAAGACGATCAATTGTTGGCCGTTTTTCTTCCTGAATTTCCCGTTTATTTACTTCCTGATTTTTTGTTTCAGCATGTTCTTCTGAAGTTCCGATTAAATTCTTCATATCTGAATAAACAGGAGGATTTTGTCCTTCTACACCTGCAGGACCTTCCGGATCTACCCCGGTTCCCGTCCAGGTTTTATCAACCTTTTGAGAAGAAATAGTAACGGATTCTAAAAGTAATGAATCATCATAAGGCGTATCTGGATTATCCGGTTTCATAACGATAGGTGTAATTTCGGTTGCCTGAATCGTTTTTTTGGACATATCCATTTCTATTTTTACATTTAAATCCCGAACCCTGTCGATAGTATAATATTTTTGCAAGGCAGTAAGGATTTTTGCCCGAAGCTGACCTTCAAGTTTTGCTATCAGTCTTTGTTCGCGCTCATAAATATCAACAGCTTCTAATTCCTGCATTCCATCAAAATTATTCAAAGTTGTTCCGGCAGAATCCATAATAAAAAGATTTTCCGGAGTTAGTCCTGAAATAGTTTTCAGAATCAAACTCTGCAAACCACGGATTTTTTGTTTATCTGAGCCAAAAGAACTGCCTGGCTTAAAAAACAAAACAACGCTTGCAGTAACCGGAGTCTGATCTTCACGGAACAAAGCCGTATCAGGTATGTCTATGGCAACATCAGCCCTGTCAATATCAGCTAAAGATTCAATGTGCCTGGTAAGTTCTTTTTTTATTGTATTTTTAAGATTGATGTCTCGCTCAAAATCTGTAATTGTCCAGCTTTTCATATCCAGAAAATCCCATGGATCGGTATTTCCCGGTTCAAGCCCTGCAACACTAAGCTCTGTCCTTGCCCTTCGGGCGGTTGCTTCGTCTGCAACAGAAATCAAGCCTGTATCATTATCAATATCGTATTTGATGTTTAATTCAGAAAGCCGTGCCGCCTGTCTGTCCAGAAGATTAGGATCAGTAGTTCCACGCTGATAAACATGTACAGTAGACGGATTAGATGAGAAAGAAAAGATAAAAATTAAAACGGCAATGACAGCAACGACAATGCCAATAAGAATTATTTTTTGAACCAGAGACCATTTTTTCCATAATTCCCTGATTTTTTCAAGCAGCTTTTTAAGCCATTCGTTCATCATGCCCCCCCAGAACGAATCGATATACTTTTATAAATTTATTGTAACATAAAAATTTATAATTGAAAAGTGTTTATTTAGAGAAAAGATATTTTTTTTACAATATAATGCGATTATTTAGCATTTTAAGGTGGTTAACTATCTTGTAGTAGTTATTTCATTCCAGCCTTTGATTATTCTGTCAATTACATTTTGAGCCATGTTGAGTGAAAGATTTGCCTCTGCCATAGCAATTGTTACATCATGGATATCTACTGAATCCGGATCTGTGATTAGCTGATTTGAGATATTAGTCTGTGCAATCTGTTTATTATTTACGTAGTTTATGGCTTCGAGAAAATAGTCCTGAAAAGAAGATTTATTTGACTTTGCTTCATCTTTTACCTGAAAGCGTTCTGTTTCAAGATTAGAAGAAACAGGTTTTAAGGGTTTTAAAGGAGAAGTTCCAACATGAGCCGGATTTGTCCTTAATAATTCAAGTGGTGTAATTGATATCATTTTCTCCTCCCAAAAAAAACGAAATATACCTTAATTTACTCCGAATCAGCGCCCAATTTCAAGAGCCCGCATAAACATTTCTTTAGACCCCTGAACAACAGAAGAATTTGCTTCATAAGCTCTGGAAGCAGCAATAAGATCTACCATTTCGTTTACAATATTTACATTGGGATATTCTACATAGCCTGCACGAGGTCCTGTAAGAATTGCATCAGGATGTGTTGGATCATAAACCAGCCGGCCTTCTGTCATATCCTTTTCTATTTCCATAACACGAACCCCGCGTCCAGCCCCCGCATTAATGTCTTCCGGCATAAAAGGATTATGAAAAACAGGTACCTTATCCCGGGGTGCAAGAATAACACGGCTTCTTTTAAAAGCACCGCCTGATTGAGTTCTTGTTGTACTTGCATTTGCTATATTGTCAGAAATTACATCAGACCGGAGTCTTTCTGCACTCATTCCCGTAGCTGCTATGTTTATACTTGAAAAAAGTCCCATTTTCTAATCCTCCAGTTTAAAATCTATTTTAGAACAATCTTCATCTGACTGAACTGAGCATTTTCAAGCAAAGTCAAAAGCTGATAGTTCATCTGAATCTTAAGAACTTCCATAGCCTCTGTTTCTGCATCAACATTATTTCCGTTTGCTTTTGCTGTAGTAGCATAATCAACTACTCTGCGAGGCGTTACAGTCCTGTAGTCATACACCGGATTTATATCAATATGCCGGAAATCTGTTCTGGTTAAACGGATTTTTGCTGGAAGCTGTTTTTCACTTTCCATTGCCCGTTTCAGTTCACTTTCAAAATTCACGGTTGAACGCTTAAAATTAGGCACTTCTGAGTTTGCCAGATTATTTGCTGTAACCTGATAACGTAATGTGCTGACATCAAGTGCACGGTGTAATAAATCTACAGTCTTAGAAAAGTTATTCATACTAAAATTTTCGGATTTTGAAAAAAAAACATTAGCAGGAATAGAAACTTACTTTTCAACTAAAGAATGTATTTAGATAAATCCTGATTTTCTACTACATTAGCCAGTTTTTCATCTACATATTCCGGAGTAATAGTAATGGTTTGTCCTGAAAGTTCATCCGCAGAAAATGATAAATCTTCCAGAAGAGTTTCCATGATGGTATGAAGACGACGGGCTCCAATATTTTCGTTTCTGGAATTCACTTCTGCAGCAAGATAACTCATTCTGTTTATTGCTTCATCAGAGAAAATTACTGTTACACCTTCTGTTGCAAGAAGTTCCTTGTATTGTCTGGTTAAAGCATTCTTTGGTTCAAGAAGTATTCTCTTAAAATCTTCTGCATTCAAAGATTCAAGTTCTACTCTCAAAGGAAAACGTCCCTGTAACTCTGGAATTAAATCTGATGGTTTTGACAGATTAAAGGCCCCTGCAGCAATAAACAGGATATGTGTTGTATCTATTACACCATATCTTGTATTTACATTCGAACCTTCTACAATTGGCAGAATATCCCGCTGAACCCCCTGCCGGCTTACATCAGCTCCCCTTCCGCCTGAATCCTGACAGGCAATTTTATCAATTTCATCAATAAAGATGATTCCCATCTGTTCAACCCGGCGTTTTGCTTCATCTGTTACTTTTTCAGTATCAACCATATTTTCAAGCATTTCATCGAGAAGAATTTTTCTGGCTTCTGAAACAGTTACAGTTTTTCTTTTTGTTTTAGGACCAGAAAGCGCACTGCTGATACTTTGCATTGCCTGTTCAATATCATCGATATTTCCTGTTCCGACAAACATTTCCATTGCCGGCATTTTTTTTGACTTCGTAATATTTAATTCAACTTCCCTTTCTTCCAGTTTTCCTTCCCGAAGCATAGTCCGGAATTTTTCGCGGGTTTCCAGAAGCGTAGCCTTATCCTGCGAAGGTTTTTCAGTTTCAGTTTTCTTTTCAATTTTTTCTGCAGTATCCGCCTGAGGATTATCCAGAGAAAGAGTTTCGCCGTTCAGTTTAATTGCTCCGCCAGTAATCCAGTTTGGCAAAGTAATTTTATTTGTTTTATTGTCTGTTTCTTTTTCCTCGGATTTTCCGCTTCCCGGTAAAAGTAAATCTAAAAGCTGTTCTTCAACTTTTTTTTCTGCCTCTGCCTTTAACTTTTCCTGACTTTCAGCTTTTACCATATTAATGGCAACACCCATCAAATCACGAATCATAGATTCAACATCACGACCTACATAGCCGACTTCTGTATATTTTGTTGCCTCTACTTTCAAAAATGGAGCACCACAAAGTTTTGCCAGTCTGCGGGCAATTTCTGTTTTACCGACTCCTGTAGGTCCTATCATAAGAATATTTTTGGGAGCAATCTCTTCACTTATTTCTTCTGGAAGTTTTAGTCTGCGTGTTCTGTTGCGTAAAGCAATAGCAACTGATTTTTTTGCTTTATGCTGACCAATGATATATGTATCAAGTTTCTCAACAATCTGCTTCGGAGTCAAACTCTCAAGAGCAATTTTTTCTTCTGCCATTATAATTCCTCCACAGTAACATTATGGTTAGTATATATACAGATATTTCCTGCTATTTCCAGACTTTTTTCTGCTATTTCACGCGCAGAGTAAGTGGAACTTTCAAGATATGCCAGAGCAGCAGCATATGCATAATTTCCGCCAGAACCAATTGCAAGAACATCATTTTCAGGTTCAATTACATCACCTGTTCCTGATATCAGTAAAATTTTTTCACTGTTTGCAACAAGAAGAAGTGCTTCCAGATTTCTTAATGCTTTATCAGTACGCCACATTTTTGCAAGTTCTACAGCGGCCCTTGTGATATCCCCGTTATATTCAGTGATTTTCATTTCAAATTTATCAAACAGATTAAAAGCATCTGCAGTAGCACCGGCAAAACCAGTTATTACTTTTCCGCCGTACATTCTGCGGACTTTTCTAGCATTTCCCTTCATTACAGTCTGTCCCATCGTAACCTGACCGTCACCTGCCATTGCAACTTTTCCATCTTTTTTTACAGCTATAACTGTGGTACTTCGAATTTGCGGATATTCCATCTTTTACCTCTTTTATTTTTCTCCATGCGGATGCGCGGAATTATAAGTCTTTATCATTTGTGCAGTTGTAATATGTGTATACCGTTGTGTTGTAGATATTGAGGAATGCCCCAAAAGCTCCTGTACCACACGTACATCAGCACCATTTGTCAAAAGGGCTGTAGCAAAGGTATGACGAAAGCTGTGTGGTGAAATATTTTTTTTGTTTCCATCTAACAGAGAATATTTCATGACAATAAATCTGATTCCCCTTGCAGTAAGAGCAGTTCCTTTTTGATTAATAAAAACGTTATTCACATTTTTTTCCTGTGGTATTTTTTGTTTTCGTTCAACAAGATATTCATTTAAGGCATTAATCGCTTCTTCAGAAAAAAACACTCGTCTTTGTTTGTTTCCTTTTCCCGTGATTACTGCTGATTTATACATTGCCGAAAAATCTGAAAATTTTAAGCCTGCCATTTCTGAAACACGGCATCCGGATGAATAAAGCATTTCAAACAAAGCCTTATCGCGTTTTTCCCAAAGCAGCTCGTGATTTTGTGGAGAATCACAGAGTGTTTCTACTTCGGACTGAGTCATAAAACCGGGAACCCGTACAGGATTTTTTATATTTTTAATTTCCATTACAGGATCTTTCTGAACATACAATAACCTGCGCGCATACTTAAATAGAGCCCTGCATGTCGATAAAAAGCGGTTGATACTTGCAGGAGATTTTTTTTCTTTTGTCAAAACAGAAATACAATTACGAACATCCTGTTGAGTAACGGATTCGATGGCTGTATCCGCACCTGCTATTCTTTCAAAAATCTTAAGATCGTTTGAATATGAAGTCACAGAATTTTCAGACAATCCGCGAACACTTTGCTGCCAGGTTAGAAATTCTAAAACACAATCATGAATTGTCATTAGCAGTATCCGCCGTAAAGTCTTCATCCTGCGTATGCAAATAGTCACAATCGGGATTTATACATGATTTATATGTACCATGTTTTTTATCATTTTTTTCAACAAGAAACTGACCGCACTTTGGACAATTCTGGTTAATCGGTTTAAAGTGACTGATAAAATCACATTCAGGATAATTTGTACAGCCGTAAAATTCTTTTCCGCGGCTTTTTGTTTTTCGGGCAACAATTTCGCCATCACAACCAGGTCTTGGACATTTTGCCAGAGGAATAGATCTTGTGTTATGACACTCTGGAAAACCTGAACAGGCCAGAAAGTAACCAAAGCGGCCAAGTTTTTTTACCATCATTTTTCCGCATTTTTCACATACTTTATCTGTAGGTTCATCCATTGAGCCTTTTACACTTTCAAGACTTTCCATCACTTTATCAACTTTCGTCTTAAATGGAAAGTAAAAATCTTTCATGATTGATGGCCAGTCTACTTTATCCTCTTCAACTTCATCAAGCTTCCTCTCGATTTCTACAGTAAAATCTTCATTTACAACGTCTGGAAAATACTCCGTTAAAATTTTGTTAATCATTCGTCCAAGTACAGTTGGAACAAGCTGTTTGTTATTGCGGTTTACATAGTATCGTTCAAGCAAAACCGAAATAATCGGTGCATAAGTTGAAGGTCTTCCTATTCCCTTTTCTTCAAGCATCTTTACTATTGAAGCATCAGTATAACGGGCAGGTCCAGAAGTAAAATGCTGTTCCGGGTAAAATTTTTCTGTTTCAAGTTTTTCGCCGGTTTTAAGTGAAGGTAAGGTTCCTTTATCTTCTTTTGACGAAAGCAGTTTCATTACTTTGTAAAAACCTTTTTCTACAACTTTTGTAGCAGAAATTCTGAACAATGCTTCACCCGCTTTTATATCAACACTTGTTGTTCTGGTTTTAGAATTTTTCATCTGACTTGAAACAAACGCTTCCCAGATAATAGAGTAAAGTCTGAGCTGATCCCGGGAAAGATATTCTTTTACATAATCCGGTGTATATGTTACATAGGTTGGTCTTATAGCTTCGTGTGCATCCTGTGCTGAGTTTCCTACAGTATACTCAATTTGTTTTTCCGGTAATTCATCCGGATGATTTTTAGAAAGCCAGTCCCTCACTTCATCAAGAGCAGTTTGTGCTATACGGACAGAGTCGGTACGCATATAAGTAATTAAACCTACACGAGTTGAACCAATCTGTATACCTTCGTAAAGCTGCTGTGCAATCTGCATTGTTTTACGGCTGGTAAAGCCAAGTTTATTTGCTGCAGCCTGTTGCAGTTTAGATGTAGTAAATGGTGCTTTAGGCTTGATTGATTTATCTGTTGAATGCATTTCTGTAACAATACATTCAGAATTTTTAATTTCATCAATAATTTTTTTAACAGACTGTTCATCAGGAAGTTCTGGTTTTTTGCCTTTATATTGCACCAGCTGAGCGGTAAATTTTGATTTGCCTTTTACAAAATCTGCATCCAGACTCCAGTATTCTTCAGGAATGAAATTTTCAACTTCTTCTTCACGTTCACAAATAAGACGAAGTGCAACAGATTGTACGCGTCCAGCTGAAAGTCCGTTTTTTACTTTTTTCCATAATAAAGGTGAAAGATTATATCCGACAAGTCTGTCTAAAACTCGACGTGCCTTTTGTGCATTTACTTTCGATTCGACAATTTCACCAGGATGTTTAACAGCTTCTTTAATAGCTACAGGTGTTATTTCGTTAAAAACAATCCGCTTAATTGAAGAATCAGTTTTTTCAGACAAAGAACGCTGCAGATGATAGGCAATGGCTTCTCCTTCACGGTCATTATCAGATGCAAGCAGTACTTCAGAGGCTTTTTTTGCATCCTTCTGTAAATCTTTTAGAATTTTTGCTCTTCCGCGTACTGTAATATATTCAGGCTGAAAATTATTATCTATATCAACAGCCATTCTGGACTTAGGTAAATCAATAAGATGGCCCATAGAGGCTTTAACAGTGTAACCGGGCCCAAGATATTTTTCGATTGTTTTTGCTTTTGCAGGAGACTCTACTATTACAAGAGTTTCTTTTTTTGCCGGTTTTTTCTTTGTAGTTGTTTTAGCTTCACTCATAATAATTCCAATTGTCTATTGACATTACAGGGATTAAATCCCTGACTGATATATTCTATAACGGTTTGCGCGTCTTTTACAACAGGGGCTCCGTCTTCTATATAATTCCTGGCACTCCATTTATCAGGATCAGTTTTATTATCAGGATATTTTAATGCAGCCTCATGAAAAAACAAATCCCTGTTCTGTTCAATGGCAAAATCCGCAGTAATAAGGGAACCTGATTTTGCAGGAGCTTCTATTACAACAGTTGCTTTCGATAAACCGGAAATTATTCTGTTGCGTTCCGGAAATCTGTATTTTAAAGGCTGTTCACCTGGAGCATACTCACTTAAAAGACAGCCCCCGTTCTGGATAATCTTTGCAGCCAGCTGTACATTTGTTCGCGGATAAATATTATCCAGACCACATGCTAGGACAGCCACGGTTGCACCTTTTTTTTCCTGAACAGCTCCTTTATGTGCCATTGCATCAATACCAAGTGCCAGGCCTGATACAACAGTTATATCGTTTTCAGAAAGTTCCTTTGCTAAAACAAAAGCTGCTTTTCTTCCATAAGTTGTTGCCCTGCGGGTTCCAACAACAGCACAACAATCTTTATGCAAACACCCGGTATTTCCCCGATAATAAAGAGCATATGGCATATCGTGAATTTCTTTTAGCAATTGCGGAAACTCATTATCATCATTCCGAAGCAAACCTATACCATATTTTTCCATAATTTTCAAAGCTCTTTTTGTTTTTATGGCAAGTTTATCAATCGGCCAGATACTTCTTCCAAGATTCCTCATGACTGCAAAAGAAATATACTCTTTTGAGATTAATTCAAGTTTATCAGGAGTGTCAAGATTATCTGATATTAATTTGTACTCTAAAAGCTGTTTTTCTTTTGCGGATAAAAAACCAATATAAGATAAAGCAACAGTTAAAGAAAGATTTTTATCAGTTATACTGAGCATCCAGCACACCTTTTTTAAATGTTCTAGCTGCTGCTTTTTTTTCTTCTGAAGTTGCTATGCTTTCAATTTTATCATAAAGTTCAACGGCTTCATCAAGCATACCGTTCTGACAATATGCATTCGCAAGCAAAAACATTCCGTCTGTATGGCGTTTTTCGACTGTTAAAAGTTTTTCGACATACGGAATGGCATCAGCACTTCGATTCATTTCAAAAGTATAAAGCACACCAAGTCCATAAAGAGCCCGGGCATAATTTCCATCAATCTTAATTGCCTGAAGATATGCCTGTTCTGAAAGTTTCAGATAATTGTTTCGCTTTGTTGTATTTCCTGTTGCATTATAATCTAAACTGGCATTTGCCATATATCCGGCGCAAACTCCAACATAATAATACAGGTTCTGATTCACCGGATAAAATTCTATTGCTTTTTGATAACACTTAAGGGCTTCTCCATACATTTTTTGTTCCAGATACCGGCTTCCAAGAATTTTATACCAGATTCCCACCTGAGCCTGTGATGAAGTAATATCTACAATGCGTTCTTCATATTTTTCTATTGCCTGTTCAAGTTCTTCAATTGTATTTGGTGAAGAAACACCTGTTTCCAGAACCTGAAGAGCCTTAGCCTTTCTTGTAAGATTTTGTGTACAGCCAGTTAAAACAGATATTACTATAAAACATAAAAACAATAATCCACTTATTCTATTTTTCATTTTCTTCAACCTTCCTTTTTGGAAAAAAATCATCATAGTATTCTTTCAGCATTTGATCATCAACATGCGTATAAATTTGCGTTGTTGATAAATCAGAATGACCAAGCAGTTCCTGAACAGTTCTCAAATCTGCACCACCGCTTAATAAATGCGTGGCAAAAGAGTGACGCAAAGTATGAACCTTCGCATCAATTCCAGTTTTTACATTCAGTTCTTTAAATCTTTTCCAGATTCCTTTTCGTGAAATAGGTTTTCCCATATAGTTTACATACAAGGTATCAACTATTTTATTACCGACAATTTTTTTTCTTTCATCAAGCCATTTTACAATCCAATCTTTGGCAGGTTCTCCAAATGGAACAAGACGCTCTTTATCACCTTTTCCATGGACAAAAATTATTTTTTCTTCAAGATGCACATTTTTCAGCAGTAAATTTGATACTTCACTGATTCTAAGCCCACAAGAATAAACAAGCTCAAACAAAGATCTGTCACGTATTCCTATAGGATCTGATGTATCAATACTGTCCAAAATAGAATCAACCTGCTCTACTGTAAGAACTTTTGGAAGCGTTTTTTTTACCTTTGGCTTTTCCAGTAACAGTGCAATATTTTCTTTCCAGATTCCCTGATGAACTAAAAAAGAACCGAATGAGCGTAAAGCAGAAATGTCTCTTGCTGTTGTTACAGATTCAATTCCAGATGTCTGACGCCACAATAAAAAATATAATAAATCCTGAACCGTAAGAAAAGCATAATTTTTATTATTTTTTTCACACCACGAAAAAAGAATTCCAATATCCGTATAATATGATTCTGCCGTAAGCACTGCCTTATGTTCAACCGTAAGCAGTTCATTATAAAAAACAGAACCAATAATACCTGGTGATGGAATATCTTTTATATCCATAAAGATTCTGCACAGAAAAAGACAGCAGCGTTAATCGTCATCACCACCTAAGTTGATAGGACGGCGAGCCTGCTGATTCCTCAAAAATGTTGGAGTGTCGAGATTGTTGTCGTTTGTATTTCTGGCATGTAAAAAAGACGCTGCTGAGGAAATAGGTTTTCCACTTTTAATAGCATCCATTTGATTAGCCGGAACAAATGTTCCATCATCAAATATGGGTTTGTGCACGCTTTTAGTCAATTCATCAATCTGCGTTTGCGAATTCCTGGCTTCATGAGAAAAACCTGTAGCTATTACGGTAACCGAAACTGCATCATCAGCGGTATTTTCAATTATCTGTCCGTAAATAACATGACAGTCTTCAGCAGCCGTAGCTTTTACAAGATTTGCAATTTCTTTTACTTCAAAGATAGACATATCAGGACCGGAAGTTATATTGATAAGAATGTTTTTAGCCCCTTCCATATTGCTGTCTTCCAGAAGCGGATTACTGATTGCCTGTGTTGCAGCATCAACTGCACGGTTTTCACCACGACCAACTCCCATCCCCAAAATTGCATCGCCCTTATCTTTCATTGTTGTTTCAACATCAGCAAAGTCAATATTAATTTCACCATTCTTTGTAATTAAATCTGATATTCCCTGTACTCCCTGGCGCAAAACATCATCTGCCATCAGATAAACATCACGAATTGGAGTTTTTTTATCAACAACTTTCATAAGATTTTCATTAGGAATGACAATAAGAGTATCTACATTTTGATGAAGTTTTTTTATACCTTCTTCAGCATAGTCCATACGCACCTTTGCTTCAAATTCAAAAGGCTTAGTTACAATACCGACTGTAAGAGCACCTAAATCACGGGCAATCTGAGCAATAATTGGAGCAGCTCCAGTTCCTGTACCGCCCCCCATTCCAGCAGTAACAAAAACCATATCCGCACCTTTAAGGGCATTCTCAATGGCTTCTTTATCTTCTAAAGCAGCTTTTTCACCAATATCCGGTTTTCCGCCGGCACCTAGTCCGCCTGTTAATTTGGAACCTATACCGATTTTTTCAGGTGCATTAGATCTTGACAGTGCCTGTAAATCTGTATTCGCTACAATAAAATCTACGTTCTGCACGCCTTCATCAATCATTCTGTTAACGGCATTTGAACCGCCGCCACCTACACCAATTACTTTGATAACTGTTGGGCTGATTACGTTTTCATCAACCACGGAAACATTGTTAAGCATTTTCTCCTCCCCACCAACGGAAAAACACTAACTTTATTTTATATTATTTTTTTCTGGATATCAACAGATATCTAGAAAAACTCCTTAAAAAAGTTCCCCACAGATTTCCAGAATTTATTTTTTTCTCCAGACGGTCTTGTATCTGCACTTCTGGAAGAGCCGGATGATTTTTTCTTTTTGCAGTTTGAAACTACAAGCCCTACCACTGTTGCAAATTCCGGACTCCTGTAATTTGTTTTGATGTCACCATAATTACTAGGCATTCCAATTCTTACCGACTGAGTATCAAAAACTTTACATGCCATTTCAATAATTCCACTCATCAAGGCACCCCCGCCTGTAAGCACAACATTTCCAGAAAGCTGCTTTAATTTTGTCTGATGAGCAATCCGCTGGCGAACCATGTTAAGAATTTCTTCAATTCTTGGCTGAATTATTGCTGTTATTTCATGACGCGAAATTTCCTCAGGCGGACGACCTCCAACGCCAGGAATCAAAACTGTTTCATCATCTTCTACAAGTTCATCCCAGCAGCAGCCATGCTGAAGTTTTATTTCTTCTGCCGTATCTGTAGATATTCCACGCACAATTGAAATATCATTTGTAACAGTTATTCCGCCAATTGGAATTGAGGTTGTAAAAATAGGAGCTCCATTTAAAAGCACGATTACATCAGTTGAACCTCCGCCTAAATCAATAAGTATAGAACCTAAATCCTGTTCTTCTTCTGTAACCACAGCAAGTGATTCTGCAAGAGTCTTAGACATGAGATTTTTTACTTCGTAACCTGACCGCAGAATGCATTTATTAAAATTTTGAGCTGATGACTGAACTGCCGTAATAATATTTACTTCCGCTTCTAGACGGACAGCGAGCATATTAATAGGATCTTTAATATCCCCCTGACCATCAACTATATAGCTTTGAGGAACTACATGAATAATATACCTGTCCATCGGAATTACGATTGAGCGGGCTGCTTCTATAACTCTTTCAATATCATTATATGTAATTTCACGGGAACGTCTGTCCTTTCCTGTTACAGCAACAAGCCCCCTTGAGTTTATGCTTTCAACCTGTGAACCTCCAATACCACAAATCAAAGACGTAACTTCATGCCCTGCCATCATTTCAGCTTTTTCAATAGCTGCAGTAACAGAACGCATGGTAGCTTCAATATTTACAATTACTCCGCTTCTTAAACCTGTAGATGGAGATTCTCCTAATCCTAGAATTTTTAATGCATCATATTCATCATCATATTCGGCAATGACACAACGAACATTGCTTGTACCAATATCAAGGCCGACTAAATATTCACTCACTTCTTACCTCCAGAAGTCTTATAGGAAACAGAACCATGCCGAAGATCCACTTCCTGAACATTTGAATCAATTGAATCAATAACATCAAGCACAACCATCATATACTGCAGCGAATCTTCATTCAAGGTTCTGTCCGTTAATACTCTGGTGTGTGAATGAATTGGATAAAGCATCAGTTCGTAATCTCCATAGATTTTTGGAAGCACCCGTATTTCTGAAATTACAGAAAGATATACCGGAGATTTTTTTTGTATTTCTGAAATCTGTTCCATTAGTGTTCTTAATTTTGGATGTAACCGGGAACCTTCAGAAAGCGAATCCAGAACAAGACCTGTTACAAGCGGAATATTATCAGATTCAATATTTCTGTGTGTACCAAAAAGAACCCCACCTTTGTCTATAAGAACGGTCTCTGTTTTTCCGTCAATATTTAAAAGCGTAGCCGCGACAGGAGTTCTTTCTATCACCTGAACAAGAACCTGATCAGGAAAACGCTTTTCAACAACTACACTTTCAACCGATGGATATGCTGATAATCCTGACGCCAGAACTAAAGGATCAAATTTTAACCAGGGCTTATTTATTTCTTCACCTGAAGCTGAATAAAGCTGTTCATCTGAAAGTGTTTTTACTCCTGAGTAAGATATTTTTACACTTCTAAAACATGGTAAAACAAAAACATAAAAAACTGCTTCAAGACACAGAATTATACTGAGAATAATTACCAAAACTTTCAGTGCTTTTGTTTTTCCTGACTTTTTTTCGTATGACGCAACTGTGGCGTAAATTGCGCTATCACTCATATAATAACTCCATTTTCATTTTATTATCAGTTCTGAATGTATTAAAAATTAAACCGCACATCAGCATTGTTACAATCAATGATGATCCGCCTGATGAAAAAAATGGAAGCGGAATTCCTGTCGAAGGAAGAGCTCCACTTACAACACCAGTATTAAGTAACGACTGAACAAGAATGCAGCTTATTAAGCCAAACGAAGTAAGTACATTAAATTTATCGGAACATCTTAAAGATGCAGCATAACCTTTTACAGCAAAATAAATTAATAGAGCGAAGTACAACAGCACTCCAATAAAACCCATTGCTTCAACCCAGCCTGCAAAAATAAAATCAGCCTGTACTTCAGGAATTGAATTTACAGCACGCAAATATCCGTTCACACCTTTTCCCCAAAAACCACCTGCTGCTATTGCACGGCGCGACATATTTACCTGATAGTTCAAACCATGCAGATCAAAGCCATGATTAAAAAATGCAATCAGCCTGTTTACACGATACGGTTCACGAAAGATAAACAAAAAGCCTACAGGAATTGTCAAAAAACAAAATGCAACAAACCAGTGAATTTTTGTTCCAGAAACAAAGAACATAATTAATCCGATTACCATTAAAAAAAATGCAGTAGAAAAGTCATCCTGAAGGATAATCAGAAAAACAAAAAAGAAAAGCATCATTGCAGCTCTTGTTACTGGCTCAAAACCTTCCCTGTGTTCTTTTGAAAAAATATTTGCCAAAAATAAAACAATAACAGGTTTTACAATTTCTGAAGGCTGAAACCTTCCGATTAAAGGAAACTTAATCCAACGTCTGGCCCCATTTAAAGTTACACCAATTCCCGGAATAAAAGTTAAACAGCAGAGAAATATTACAAACAGGGTAAGATACGGCAGAATTTTTTTTATAAATTTCAAACTTATAAAACTGGAACAAAGCATAAGGACAAATCCGATTGAAAAATAAATTAACTGCCGTTTTACAAAATGTAACCGGTCTCCTTTTATTCGAAGACCGCTGCCTGATGAACTTATATATAATGTAATTAAACCTAAACCAATCAAAAGAACAATTGAAACTAAAAAACCAGAATCCTGTTTTTTTGAAAACTGTGGGCGTTCAGCAAAAATCGTACTATTGTTCATTTATTTTCTCCGAAGCCACTTAAATTATTTGCAATCTGTTCAAGACTCATAGATCTAGAGCCCTTAATAAGAATCAAATCACCTTCATCAATAACATTATTTAAAAACTCACAGGCATTCTGAACATAGGTATCCGAAATATTTTCATAATACTTTGCTTTAACTTTTTGCAGTTCAGAAAAAGCATAAGCCATTTCTGTTCCAAAGAGAACTGCACACGAAACATCTGTCGCATCAATTTTTTTACCTAGCAAACGATGTTCTTTTACAGAGTCATCTCCAAGTTCTTTCATATCTCCAAGAACAAAATATTTTTTTCCAGCTACTTTAATCTTACTGAAAAAATCGACAGATTCAGACATTGAATCTGGATTTGCATTATAACAATCAAGAATTACAGTATATTTTTTCCCGTTTTCAGATTTAATATTTTTTACTTCTGCCCTGCCAAAAAGCGGTTTAACTTTTTCAATTCCAGTTTTAATCTGCTCATCAGAAAAATTAAAAACCTTAGCCAGTACAATTACACCAAGTGCATCATAAAAATTATATTTACCGTAAAGTGGAAAGTTTATTTTTTTATCTTCCAGATAAAATGTTGTTCCACATAATCCACAATCTTCAACTTTAGAAATACCCTGCATTTTTTCAGAATAATAAACAGCTGACCCTTTTATATCTGTGCTTAAATATTCTGCATAGTCATCATCAGCATTTATAAATATCTTTCCATTTCCGTCAAAATAGTTACATGCAGATTTTTTTTCAAATGCGATATTATCTCTGGAACCGAGAATTCCAATATGAGCAGTACCAATATTTGTAATAAGAACATTTTGAGGCTTTAAGACTTGAGCAATTTCATCCATTTCTCCTTTACGATTCATGCCCATTTCAAAGATACCAACCTCATGTTCTTTTTTAATATTAAACACACTCAAAGGCAAACCAGTTTCAGAATTTAAATTTCCCTGAGTATAAACCACCTTATATTTTTCTGAAAAAACTGAAACAGCTATCTCTTTCGTTGTAGTTTTTCCGCTGGAACCAGTAATACCGATTTTTATCAGCTTATCAAATTTTTCAACGTATCGGGCAGCGGCCTGCTGCAAAGCTTTTAGAGTATTATCAACCGCTATAACCCATACGTCATTCTGTGCAATTTTTGCAAGTTCATTCCCATTTTCTTTTACCCACAATGAACAGGCAAAAATTACATGCGCTCCATTTTTTATAGCCTGATGAATATAAATATGTCCATCCTGCTTCTCTCCCACAAGAGGCACGAACAGACTGTTTTCTTTTACATTTCTTGAATCAGTTGCAACAGAATCAAAATAAAAAACACTTGAATTGTTTTTAGGTTTTATTACAACAGAACCTTTTACACTATTTACAGTTTCTTCAAGTGACAGTAAACTTTCTTTCATTTTGATTCACCTTTTACTTCTACCCGCACAATTTCGTCCGATTTAGCTTTTTTCATTCCCAGTTTTTCTACAGCAATTTCTTCTATTCTTTCACTTGATGAAAGAACACTGATTTCAGAAATCAACTGACTGTTTTTTTCTATCAGTTCGGTTTGTTGTTTTTCTAATTCCCGAATTTCATTTTCAAGTTTTGAATAACGGCTTGACTGCACTCCAGACAAAATAAGCAACGCCGGAATACTTAATGCAAGAAAAACTAAAACTACATTTTTTACACCGTTCTTCATTTTTTCTCCAAACCTTAAATAATTTTTCTTACAACCCGCAGTTTTGCACTTCTTGAAGGAGAGTTTTGTTTTACTTCTTCTTCAGAAGGACAAACAGGTTTTCTTGTTAAAAGTTCTGCCGCAGGTTTTCCCCTGCACTGGCAAACAACAACTTCAGGAGGACAAATACATTTTTTTGCAAGAGAACGAAAATAGTTTTTTACAATCCGATCTTCAAGCGAATGAAATGTAATCACTCCCATTTTTCCATTTGTTTTCAAACACAAAAAGGCATCGTCAAGCAATTTTTCCAGTCTTTCAAGTTCTCCGTTTACTTTAATCCGCAAAGCCTGAAAAGTTTTTGTTGCCGGATGAATTGCCCCATGCCGATAATCTGATGGAACCGCATTATAAATAATATCAGCAAGGACTTTGCTTGAAGTTATTCTTGCAGTTTTCCTATACTCCACAATTGCCCGGGCAATCCGTCTTGAATAACGTTCTTCACTGTAGTAATAAATCAGATTTGCCAGTTCTTCTTCACGTTCTGTATTTACAACAGTTTCGGCACTTAACAGAGAATCCGGATTTATCCTCATATCAAGTTTTTCATCATACCTGAAAGAAAAACCTCTTTGAGATTCCTCGTAATGAAAAACAGAAATACCAAGATCGAATAAAATTATATCCGGCTTTTCAAGACTATCTGGATAATCTGCATAAAAATCATTTGACCAGCCTCGATAAAACTGCATTCTGCTTCCAAACTGTACTAAACGCTTTTTTGCCTTTTCCTGAATAACAGGATCCGCATCCAACCCTAAAATATGTATAGAAGGAAATTTCAAAAGAAATGCATTAGAATGCCCGCCCTCACCTAAAGTTGAATCAATCATAAAACAACTTTTTTCAAAGTTTTCTCCAACAGGAGAAAGATAGTCAAGACATTCTTTTAATAAAACTGGAGTATGTACAATCTCCATTTTTTAACCCCACCTTTTACAAGCAGATTTCACTTAAACTCGAAGTTGCTTCATTAAAGTTAAGCTGAGTTTCTTCCAGATAAGACTGATATTTTTCAGAATCCCAAAGTTCTATATACTTATTGATTCCTAAAATAACACAATCCCTGGAAAGCCCTGCAAATTCACGCAAACTCTGTGGAATTGAAATTCTACCTGCTTTATCGAATTCAACTTCCTGAGCCGGAGCAATTAAATGCCTGAGCACAAGACGAGAATTCGGTGAAAAAGGCGATGCATTCTGCATCAGTTTTTCTGAGAAGTTTTTCCACTCTTCCGGAGTGTAGAGCCATAAACAGCCGTCAATTCCCTGTGTGACCATAAGGACATTATCAGAAAGTTCATTTCTGAGTTTTGAAGGAAACAGAATTCTTCCCTTCTCATCTAATGTATTCCTGTATTCACCAGTTAACTTATCCATTTACCACTTATTCCCACAAACTTCCACTATTTCCCACTTGATTTACATTTTACACCAAAAAATTCTAAAGTCAATTGATTTTTTTACCGATTTAAAAGAAAAATGAAAAAAGTTTTTTAATTTACACTGACTCTTGTATAGTAGTTTTATGATAAATACCTATAATGAAAGCTTTTTACATGCAGAACTAAAATCCAGATATGCACAGCTTTTTAGCGGAAAAACTGAACAAAAAATAGAAAATTTTATTTGTGACATCGTTGCAAAAGACGGTACAATAATTGAAATACAAACGGGAAGTTTTACTAATATCACATCAAAACTTTTATCACTTACACAAAAGTACATGGTAAAAGTTGTTTATCCGATGCAATGCATAAAGTACATTGAAAAATATGATTCTGAAGGCAATTATATAGAACGAAGAAAAAGTCCAAAAAAAATGAATATTTATTCTGTTTTTGATGAACTGATGGCAATATATCCGGTTTTATTATCAGAAAACTTTTCAATTGAAATTTTATTTTGTGAAATCTGCGAAAAACGCATAATCACAAACGTAAAACTTCCTTCAAAAAACAGGCGTTCAAGATTCCCAAAAAATTACAGCAAAGAAGGAAAAGTTTTAGAAAACATAATGGGACAAACCACCCTTCAAAATAAGGCTGATTATCTGGATTTATTTCCAAAAGATTTACCCGAAGTTTTCTGCACCAGTGCGTTATTTAAACAAAGCGGAAAACAAAACGCATATAAATTTATGTGGGTTATGAAAAAACTTGAACTGGTGGAATTTGTAAAAAAAGAAAAAAATAAAAATTATTACCGGATTATAAAATAAAATACTGATTGCGCTTTCCGCTCTTTTTAGTTTGTGTAACATGTAAATAGTAATCACTTTTTTTATCTTTCAATTTCATACCACTTAGTTTATAAAACCGGTCAAATAGCACAAAAAAAAGCTGCCGTAAAATATTTACAGCAGCTTTTTAAATTAAATCTTATACAGATTACCAGTTATCATCCATATCATCTGCATCTCTGTTTTCCATATCATAAAGGTCGGTAACAGCACGCATATCATCAAAGTAGATGTAGTATGAACCACGGGCATCCATTGGATTACAGTCTACACGGAAACCGATAATTCTTAAACCAGGACGGTTGCCATGATAAGCACTTGTCTGAATAATTCCGTGCTCACTGTCCGGTGAAGGCGGAACAGCTACAGTCATTTTTTTCCATCCTGAAAACTGAAGGTCACCCATATAGAGTTCAAAGTTGCTTCCAAAATAATCCTGCACTAAAAGAGTAAGTGTGTGAGGCATGTTACGGCCAACAACCCAAACTGATACAGTTTTTGTTATTCCTTCAATTGGAATAGGACGGGCTGATTTAAGATAAAAAGAATTAACACCACGGCGGAAGAATTCAACTTTTGCACCAAAAACCTTCTCATCTTTTGCATTATTCTGCTCAGCTTCTGCAAGCGGTTCTTTTGCTGAAGGACCACCGGCAAAAAGACGTGCTGTGATAACACCATCATCCGGAGAAATATGTGCATTCCATGAGCCTTCACGTTCAAAAAGTTCTACTGAAACTTCACGTAGAGCAAGACGTGCAGAATCTGCACCAATAATGTTTGGATCTGGATCCGAAGCACTTGAATAAGATTGTGTCTGTGCAAACACTGTAAAAGTTAAACAAAGTACAACTAAAAGCAAAAATATCTTTTTCATTCTGCATTTCTCCTTAAATTACTTGGCATCTACACTTGGGCCTGAAGATGAAGAATTTGATGAATATGAAGAATCCTGCTCACCGAAATCTGCATACTTAAGTTCAAAACCATCAAAGATATTGTTAAGTGTATGTGATGTATATTTAAGCTGATCAAAGAAAATCATGAAATCATCTACATATTCAGAAGGATCTGAACGTACCCTGAATCCGACTACTGTAAGGTTCTGCGGACCAGAGCGGAGGCGTGACTGCTGTCTGATGCTTGACGGAATATTTACAATAACATTGCGCCAGCCGTTGAAACTTAAGTCTGTAGCACGAAGTACATTTACTCGACCATCTGCATCACGAACCATAAGTTCAAGTACATATTTATAGTTTGCACCCCAAACCCAGAAATCGATCTGTTTTACAAGACCGCTGAGAGGAATTTCAAAATTTGTCTCTTCCCCGGAATCATCAGTTGTGCAAGGAAGAATTTCAAACCAGTTATCCCCTTTTCTGTCAAATTTTGCCTGAACACCAAATACTTTAGGGTCAGCACCTTCTGCCTGAAGCGGACGAAGGGAATTTGGAACTGCACTAAAATAACCAGATTTAGGATATGAATCAGTTACATTACCGTTACTGTCTTTTTCGCTGGTAACAAAACGGCTGGCCTGAAGTCTCCAGGTCCAGTTATACGTACTTCCATGAAACAGATAATCCTGAGCACCTTCATTGTCAAAATTATCCAGAATTATTGTTTCAACACTCTTTGTACTGGGCTGTGCAATTGCAGGCACACAGAACAAAACAAGAAGTATCAGACACATACAAGCTACAACGATGTGTTTCATTTATTAACTCCTTTGATTTATTACTACACAATAGTACTAACTAAAGTATCGGTATAATTATAGAACGTCAACAATGTTTTGTCAAACATTTTAATAATTCTGCAATACCTTTTTTTCGCTATATTTTCATATCTTGAATTTTTCCATTAATATTCATATTATTAATATACCTCATTTAAATAGGAGTTAATAATGATTAATTACAAAGATTTAGGACTTGTGAACACTCGTGAAATGTTCGCAAAAGCAATTAAAGGCGGATATGCCATTCCGGCCTACAACTTCAATAATATGGAACAAATGCAGGCTATCATTCAGGCATGTGTTGAAACAAAATCTCCGGTTATCCTGCAGGTTTCTGCCGGAGCACGCAAATATGCCAACCCTACATTACTCCGCTACATGGCTCAGGGTGCTGTAGAATACGCAAAAGAACTTGGTTGCCCTAACCCGCAGATTGTTCTTCACCTTGATCACGGTGCAGATTTCGATATCTGTAAATCTTGTGTTGATATGGGATTCTCATCAGTTATGATTGACGGTTCTTCCCTTCCATACGAGGAAAACGTTGCAGTTACAAAAAAAGTCGTAGAATATGCACACAAATATGACGTAACAGTTGAAGGAGAACTCGGAGTTCTTGCCGGTGTTGAAGATGATGTTGCTGCAGAAGAAAGCCACTATACAAAACCAGAAGAAGTTCAGGACTTTGTTAAGAAAACTGGAGTAGATTCTCTTGCAATTTCTATCGGAACTTCACACGGCCGCTGTAAGTTCAAGCCGGAACAGTGTACACGCAATGCAGACGGTGTTCTTATTCCACCGCCACTTGCTTTCGATGTTCTTGCAGAAATCGAGAAAAAGCTTCCAGGCTTCCCTATTGTTCTTCATGGTTCTTCATCAGTTCCTCAGGAATATGTTAGAACAATCGAACAATACGGCGGAAAAATTCCGGATTCTGTAGGTATTCCGGAAGAACAGCTCAGAAAAGCTGCAAAATCAGCAGTTTGCAAAATTAACATAGACTCTGACGGACGTCTTGCAATGACTGCTGCCGTTCGTAAGGTTCTTGCAGAACAGCCAGGAGAATTCGATCCGAGAAAATATCTTGGTCCAGCACGTGAAGAACTTAAAAAGATGTATGCACGCAAAAACATTGAAGTTCTTGGTTCAGCAAATCAGCTGTAATATTATTAATAGAAAATATTAATATATTTTATGAACACCGTTTCTTTGCAATAAAAACAGTTTATGTATAAAGAAGCGGTGTTTTTTTTTACTAAAACAAGGATTTATTTATGGAACCATCAAAAGTATTTTTTACAAACTTTAAAGTTTCAACTCAGGAAAACTTACCAAAAAAGTTACATCGTCTTATGAAAACTGCAGGATTTGAAGAAATCAGTTTCAGGGATAGATTTACAGCAATTAAGATTCATTTTGGTGAACTTGGAAATTTATCATTTATCCGT
>JAEEGL011700658.1_pt1 | contig 49968 bp, 46 predicted proteins | sample 9134231 | NCBI WGS metagenome assembly JAEEGL01 (sample SAMN16246548, study PRJNA631951) | gut metagenome | biome: gut microbiome; feature: rumen; material: fiber-attached | host: Bos | place: Iran: Karaj | collected 2018-10 | reverse complement strand
TAAGCCGTTTTGGAAAAACACGTTTTTCCAGAAACGGCTTAATAACGGCAACTTCTGCGTTGCAGAAGTCCGCGTGGAACACGCGGCGCGAGCATCAATCACTGTAAAACGGTGACCTTTTATATCGTGTGAACAGTAACATCTATCTGAAAAAATCCCCTGAACACACCTTTTTTGTATTGAAAACATCACAAAAATAATGTATATTCAAAATATGGTTTTACAAATAATCAAAAAAGGGAGAGTATATAACTATGGACAAGAAAACAACGGGTATTATATCGTACCTTACGATCATTGGCTGGATCATCGCTTACATTGCGGGAGACAAGGAAAATGCTAAGTTTCATTTGAATCAGAGTCTTGTGATCGGACTGGGAATGGTTTTGATCTCTATTATCGGTGGTGCTTTAAGCTTTATTCCTTTCATGCCCTTTGTTTTGTGGGCTGTGGATGTAATACTTTTTGTATTTTGCATAATCGGGATCATTTATGCGGCAAACGGACAGGATAAGGCTCTTCCCGTTGTCGGAAACATCAAGCTTTTAAAGTGATTTCCGCATAAAAAAACATCGGGCGATCCGCAAAAAAAACAAAAAGGCGGATCGCCTTTTTATTTTTTACAGATGAAATCTTCTTTGGAATTCTCTTGCGACGGTGCGTCCCTTAAAGATGATCGCTCCCGCAAGAACGGTAATGCTGACGATGAGGCTTATGACCCAGGTTAAGGGCATGTCCTTTCGGTTGAGATACATGATCCAAAAAGGAATAACCCCGAACAACAGACCTGTCAGCAGATAAGTCATGGCATTTCCCTGTTTGTCCAGCAGGGCAAGAACAAAATTTACGACCATTGTGGCCGCGATGGCTATCGGAACGATCCAATCCTTTGTGAGCCACAGAAAATCAAAATAGTAGGATGTGATCAAGAGAAGCACAAGGATGATGAACATCATCATGGTCACCTTTTTGGCATAGGCCGTTCCGGGTCTGAACTGCTTCATGATGCCGAGTTCAAAGGCTACAAGCCACATGGCTATGATCAGGCTCCAATGAAGAGCGGGAAAAGCGGGGAAGCGCAGTCCCATAAGAAAGTCCAGTCCGAGAGCGGCGATGATCACGGTTGTAACTATGAACATCTGAACCTTGTACACGAAGGAACGGAGCTGAAGGACAGTCTTCTCGGGAAAATACGGCCGTTCCCCTTCGCCGATAAGTCTGCTTTGGCAGAGAGGGCATTTTTCGGGATTTCCCCCGACTTCTATTTTACAATAAGGACATTTCTTCATCACTTTATGACCTCCGTGGCATATACCTTAATATCTATGCCCCGATCAACAAGACTTCTTACAAGGTTTTTCACAACACTTGTATTGAAGTAGGGAGAGGAGACTCCCAGCGTAAGATCGTTTTTATAGGTGAAGATGGTTGAAAACAGGTTGTTTGAACTGCAAAACCCGTTGTAATTCTCAATTTCTTCCGACACCTCAGCAGGAGGCTTCTGGATGCCGAGATTAGACAGGACAAGAGTTACCTTTCTGTCAACAAAACCGGTCACGCTCCTGACCACAAGCTGTTTTATGAAAAGAGGTACTGCTCTGATGGGAGCCACATATTCCATAGTCTCATAATTATCCATCTGCTTTTTGATGCTTTCCTCTGACAGCTGGTTCTTAAGGGCTGTGTCAAACTCCGCCGCAAGATCCTCAAGGGTGATGTCGCGGTCAAAAAGGTGCGTTACATTCACGTTATTGAAGAAGTTCCTTGCAGTGTGTGAAGGGTAGTACTTGCGAAGGTTTACCGGCAGGGAAACCGTCACGCTTTTTTTTCTGCGTTTACGGGGCGGCATTTCGTCACGGATCGCGAGCATCCATGCAGCACCCAATAAACTGGTGAGGGAAACGCCCATCTGCTTTGCCTCCGCCAGGATCCGATCGGCGGGCATATGCACCTCGAAAAATTGCAATTGATCATAGGAAAGCTTGAAGCCTCCCGGGTGATAGGCATTTTTCTTCGACTTTCTTGAAAGGCTCATATTGCCGAAAAACTGACGGTAGCTGTCCTGAGAAAGATCGTCCGCGGAGGCTCCGGAATGAAGCGTTACGTTCTCATATTTACCCGGAGACTTGAGCTTCAGGTAATGGAGCACGATGATATTAAGGAATTCAAGTCCTCCCGTACCGTCGGTAAGGGCATGGAACATGTCCAGATTGATCCTTTTTCCGAAGTAAGTCACCTTGTAGTGAAGCATAGCTTTTCCGGGATCGTAAAGAAGAGGACATATTCTGTCATTCTCTTCTGTAACAACGGGACGGATGTCCGTGTCTTCCATGTAATGCCAGAAGAAGCCGCGTCTTATGCGCACCTGTACCTGAGGGCGATCCTGGATCGCCATGAGCACTGCTTTTTGGAGCAGTTCACGGTCTATATCTTCCTTAAGAATGCAGCTGACCCTAAAGGCTCGCGTGTCCCTTTTGGAGATAGAGGCAAGGAATACCTTAGCTACGTTATCTATTCTGTACCAATTATCGTTTGACATATCATTCCTCAAAAAATCATCAGATATTTTTGTCACCCTCGTATATAGACGAAGTAACGTAAGCCGAAAGACGTTTCATAGCCTGTGCGGCAATGGGGAGGGGCATTTGCTGATAAACGTGCCAGCCGCCTTCTTCAATGTCCAGTTTAGCTTTACCGCCTTCTTCGTCGATCCTTTTCTTAAGCCGCAGGCTGTCATCAAGCAGGATCTCGTTTCTGCCTGTCATAATATAGACCGGCGGAAGTCCCGCTATCCTTCCGAAAAGGGGGCTGAAAGCAGGATCTTTGGGATCGCCGTTATCTGTAATGTAGGCTTTTGATGCACTGAGAACATATTCCCGCGTCAATATGGGGTCAATGTCTTTGTATGTTTCATACGATCCGGAAGAAGCGGTCATATCGGTCCAGGGGCTCATCAGTAAGAGACCACGGGGCACAGGTCTGTTTTCGGACAGAAGCTTTTGAGCAAGGCACAGAGCGAGATTTCCGCCCGCCGAATCTCCTGCAACGAAAACGTGATCCGGTTTGATCCTGCTTTCGGTCAGATGATCCCAGACCGCCGTCACGTCATTCAGAGCGGCAGGGTATGGATGCTCCGGCGCCAGACTATAGTTCACCGAATAAGTGGAAAAACCTGTGGCGAGAGCAAGTTTTGCAGCGAGAATGCGGGCGTAATCCAATTGCCCCGTAACATATCCACCGCCGTGTGCGTAAAGGATTGCAAAGTTGGGGTTGTGAGCCAGCTCGGGACTGATCTCTTCACATTTGACCGATCCCGCTTTAAAGGCTTTGACGGTTATATCATTCTTGGGCGCCACAAGACGTCCTGCCTGTTCCATAAGCTTACGATGTCGCTTCAGGGCAACAGGATCCAGGGAATTTCCCGATATGAAGTTTACCATTTTAAGAGCCTTTATCAACGTGTCGTTGAGAGCTTTGTTGCCTAAAGGCTTTTTGTTGTCATTGTTCTCCGTTAACATTTTGTTTCGATCCTTTTGCCGTGGGTGTATCCGATCCCGTATTTGTTTTATAATAACATATATCAGCTAAAAAAACACGATATTCTCGCAGAAAAGTTAGGAAGAACGGTGTTACTGTTCACATATGTGTCGGTGCTAAGCCGTTTTTGAAAATACATTTTCAAAAACGGCTTAATACCGACATATTCTGCTTTGCAGAATACCATGGTCAAAACGCAGTTTGACCATGGCGTGAACAGTAACAGAACGGTTACTGACACACATTGCCTCCGACGTGGGGACTTGACTCTTATAAAACGGAATAATATAATTGAAAATGATTTTTTTTGCTTTTGTTTGTTTGACAAGGAGGAATGGATTTGTCTTACATTAAGAATATATTTAACAAAAAGAGTATTTTTTGGATCGCTTGTGCCGTAATACTGTGGATGGCGCTAATGGTCATTCTGATAGTTTCGGTTAACAAAGGAAATTCTTCTTTTTCCTATAAGTTTAAAAGTACCGATGACCTGAAAGATGTACCCGTTGAAGTCAGCATTATTGTTTCCCAGTCATGGGAAGACAAGATGGATGACAGGAATGTTATGGGAGCAGAGTATGACGGTACAGTCATAAACAAGACCGGAAAAGAGATAAATGACTGGAGGTTAACCGTAACGCTTCCGGCAGCTGACGGCTATATCGATTCAAGCTGGAACGGCACTTACGACCTCGGGGGAAACATTCTGAACTTCGTTCCCGACCGATATGTTTACACCATAGAAAAAGACAGTACAAGGACCTTCGGATTCATTCTCAAGTCCGAGTACATCTACGAAACCTTTGAATATGAGATATCGGGAAAATATGTTACCTACAAAGAGGAATATCCCGTTTACTGGATACTGATTGTTCTTTCGATCGTATATTTTGTCGTTTTTGTAATGTTTGCCGCTATGCAGATCAAGCTTGAGATCAGAAGAAGAAACGATGATGAGATCATCAGGCAGACAATGATGATGTTCGTAAATTCCATAGATGCCCGGGATGAGTACACTAAGGGACATTCCGTGAGAGTGGCCGAATATGCGCAGTTAATTGCCGGGGAGATGGGTTTTGATCAGGAAGAGGTCAGAAAGATCGGCTATATCGCACTTCTTCACGACTGCGGAAAGATCGTTATACAGGACAGTCTCCTAAAGAAGCCCGGCAAGCTTACACCGGATGAAAGACATGAGATACAGCAGCACACAGTCATAGGCGGAAAGATGCTGGAAGGCTTTACTTCTCTTAAGGGAGCACGTGAAGGCGCGCTTTATCATCACGAGTTCTACAACGGTGAGGGCTATCCGGAAGGGTTAAATGGTAAGGACATACCCTTGACGGCGAGGATCATATGCGTTGCGGATTCCTTTGATGCAATGAACTCCGACAGATGCTACAGAAAGCATTTGGGAAAACAGAGACTTATCGAGGAACTCGTGAACAACCGGGGCATACAGTTCGATCCCGATATCGCAGATTGTATGATAAGGCTGATAGACAGCGGAAAGATACATGTGTCGGATTAACGAAAGCATAGGGATCGCGATCGCTGTCCTTCGAAATATAAAAGAAAAAAATCACCTTTCCTAAACAGAAGAAATTTGGTACAATAGCAAACGTAATTTTATTTATTAAGTTATCTGATACGGAGGTAAAGATATATGGTACATTCAATCGATGCTGAGGACGATCAGTTTGCCTATCGCTATGACACACAGCTCCTTATCGACAGAAGAGACAAGGACCTTGATGAGGATGAGATCGCTGATTACATCACTGAACATTTTGAGGGAAACAGCCTTATAGCTGCGGGAGATGAGGACCTTGTAAAGATCCATTTCCATACCAATGAGCCTTGGAAGATCCTTGAGTATTGCAATACCATAGGCGAGATCTACGATATAGTCGTAGAAGATATGATCAGGCAGTCAAACGGTCTTCACGGCTGATCTGAAACATGATTTAATAAAAAAACGGAGTCACCGGTCTTTTTGGGATCGGTGACTTTTTTTGCCTTATTTATCGACCAGATTGTGGATCCATATTCTTTTCTTCAGAAGGATCGCTCCGAGAAGAACCTTTATCAGGTCTGCCAGCTGCACGCATATGTACAGCGGGATGATGGGCATATCGGTAAACCGGCTCAGGACGTAGGCCAGAGGGAAGGAGACCGCTATAACGAAGAAGGAGTCAAACAAAAATGTTATTATCGTCTTTCCTCCGGATCTGAGCGTAAAGTAGGCAGCGTTCAGAAAAGCGTGTACCGGAAGGAAACAGCCGTTTATCCGAAGAAACTTTGCGGCCAGAGCCCCTATCTCGGGTTCGGGGTCATAAAGCTTCGGAAAAAGGGGAGCGCCGACAAATTCCAAAAAGCCGAAGACCACGCAGGAGGCTACGGCAAGAGTAACAAGCTTTCGATCCGTGTCCACCGCCTCTTCGTTCTTTGAGACTCCCAACAGGTTTCCGATGATTATGGCTATTACGGATCCCATGGAGATGACCATTACATTAAAAAGATTGAAGATGGTGTTGGAGATGTTTACCGCCGCCATTACATCCAGACCGCGGGTTGAATAACGCTGAGTGAGGGATGACATTCCGACGGACCATAGGAATTCGTTTGCAAAAAGAGGTGTACCGCGGTAAAGGATCTTTTTGATCAGCTCCTTCGGGATCGCAACGGAACTGTAAAGATCTTTTATAAAAGGATTCTGATCCGTGTGAGTGTGAGCCCATATGATTATAATGAAAAATTCGGCAAAACGCGCAACTACCGTGGCAATGGCAGCACCTGCAACTCCGAGCTCGGGTGCTCCGAAATTTCCGAAGATCAGGAGATAGTTGAGAACGAGATTGAGCACCGTAGCGGTGATACCTGCGATCATGGGAACGCGTGTCTGCTCGGTTTCACGAAGAGTACCGGAGTAGGCGTTTGCAAAAGCAAAAGGAATGAGGCCCACGACCATGATGATGAGATAGGTCCGGGCATATTCAAAGGTGGCTGCGGGATCGATCTTGCTTTCTGTCTTGGCCATGAACAGCTTTATCAAAGTATCGCCGTTGGTCATAAAAATAAGCAGGCCGGCGATCAGGATGACAGCTGAGACCAGAAGCTTAAAGCGCATCGTGTGACGGACTCCGTCGTGGTCACGTTTTCCGTAATATTGGGCGGTAAAAATTCCGGGACCTGAAATCGCACCAAAGATGGCAAGGTTAAAAACGAACATGAGCTGATTGACAATGGAAACTCCGGTCATCTGCTCGGTTCCGATACGACCTACCATTATGTTGTCCAGCAGCCCCACAAAGTTGGTGATCATATTCTGGACTATGATAGGAACAGCGATCATTAAAACGTTTCTGTAAAATTTTTTGTTACCGATAAATTTACTCATATATACCTCATCTTTATATGAAAAAACTTTGCATCGCATTCGTGGGATTATAACACGTAGAGTTTAAGTTGTAAACACACATTGGGAGAAGGCCGGACTTAAGATTCCATTGTGTCACGCACACCACAATACATTTTGTGCTTGATAAATAAGATTTTCCGCCCGAAAAGTGAGAAAAACAGGCATTAGATGCTTGATGTGTCTATACTGTTCTGCTATATTACGGTAGAGTAAATGATATATGATATATTATTTCGAAATTCCGAAAGGGGAATTCAAAAAAGAGGACGAAGTATGAAACTTATGTTTGATGTAGGCGGAACAGAGCTTAAAACTGCTGTTCTGGATGAAAACGGAAGGATCGTCGGTGATATCGATCACTTTGATGCGGATTCGAATGCGGAGGCTGAGGCTGTTTTTGACAATATGGCCCATGTTCTGGACACGATCAGGAAAAAGATCGGAGAAGTTCCGACCGGAGTCGGAATGGCATTCCCGGGACCGTTTGATTATGAAAACGGTATAAGCTACATAAAGGGCCTCGGAAAATATGAGAATATATACGGAAGATCCGTTCCCGAGGAGATCAAAAAACGACTCGGTTATTTGAAGAATACAGGGTTTTTCTTCCTTCACGATGTGGAGGCATTCGCCCTTGGAGCCTATTACAAGGGTGAGAGCAGAGGGACAGGTAAAACCATGTTTGTATGCATAGGGACAGGAACCGGAACGGGCTTTATAAAGGACGGAAAGGTGCTTAAGAACGAAGAGGACGGTTCGCCCAAGGACGGATGGATATATGAGTGTCCTTTTAAAGAAGGAAAGATAGACGACTATATCTCCGTAAGAGGTCTTAAGCGCATCGCAAAAGAGGTCACGGGCAGTGAACTGACCGGACTCGAACTTTTCAATCTCTGTAAGGCCGGAGATGAAAAGGCACTTGAGGTCTACAGACTTTTTGGCGAGGATGTCAAGAATGCCCTTGCTCCTTTCATTCTTTCCTTCAGGCCGGACAGACTGGTCTTCGGAGGACAGATAAGCAAGAGCTTTGACTATTTCGGAAGAGAAATATCAGCTTTCTGCAATGAGCAGGGAACAGAGATCGAAAGGATCGCAGATACTTCGGTAATGACTGTAAGCGGTCTGTTCGAGCATATGAGGATGCCATAGTTGACGCCCTTCGCAGCAAACCGGCAGGTTTACCGTGGGGAAAAGGGATACCTTTATATCATTTATGTTAAATAATAAATCATATAATTGGGGAATTGAACAGAGAAAAACAAAATTAACAAAAAAAGAGGCGGTCCACCCCGGACCGCCTCTTTCTCTTGGGATGTGAACAAAAATTGGAGGTTAGCATATTTATTGTATGGACATACCGAACTCTTCGTTGTCCATAGTGTGGCAGATGTGGTCTTTGGAGACCGAAACAACGCCGCTCTCGTTTGAGAGATCATCAATGAGCTTATCAAGCTCAACGTCGGTAAGTTCAACTGCCGATGAGAGAGCATACATATCGAAGTTTGTGTAATCGTATAAGATGCTCAGACCGTACTTTTCGCAGAGGGCTTCTATGCCTGCTCTGTCGATGATTTCTTTATCTACGGAAATAATAACGGTTTTATGTGAATATTCTTCTTTTTCAACAGGCTCGAGATCGAAGCAGCCGCCGAATTCCTTCGGTAATGACCACTGATCCCAGTAGTCGTCTCCCTTGTAGCCGATAAGCATATCTTCGCTGATGGGTTCAAGTTCATTGACATCCAGGGTAACTGTTTCGGTATCGGCAGCGGGAGCAATGTCCTCCTTTTTGTCTTCAACGGAACCTGCCGCCCGGGAGGAACCCGAAGCAACGAGAGCCAAAGTGATAAGTACCGTAATGAAACAAATTCTCTTAATCATCTTTTTTACCTCTGTTCGTTTTTTGAGTCTAAACAATTTTGTGATCGATCAGACGGTGTTTTCTTGCCGTTCAACCATATTCACGGAAAAAAAACGGATCGGTTTCATAAAAAAGAATATTTTTTTATTTTTTTTGACGGGCAATAAATTGCGCAAAATCAGTTTTGTGCAATTTATTATTTTTTCACTTGTGATATGACATATGATGCTGTAAAATTATTACTGTTCACGCCATGGTCAAACCACGGTTTGACCATGGTATTCTGAGGAGCAGAGTATGACCGAACGTATTTGGAATATAATAACAGATTCTTTTTTGAAGATCCTTGTGCCGGGGCTTCAGATGACCATTCCGCTAACTATCCTTTCCTTTGCGATAGGAATGGTGATCGCTCTTTTGGTGGCAATGGTTCAGGTGGCGGAGATACCGGGGCTTAAACAGCTTTGCAGATTTTATGTATGGATAATCCGCGGAACACCGCTTCTTGTACAGCTTTATGTTGTGTTTTACGGATTGCCCAGACTTGGGATCCTGATAGATCCTTTTCCGGCAGCGATAATCGTTTTCTCCGTAAGCGTGGGAGCCTATGATTCGGAGACTATGAGGGCAGCCATCGAATCGGTTTCGAAGGGACAGATAGAAGCGGGGTACTGCGTGGGCATGTCCTATTGGCAGATCATGCGCCGCATTGTTCTGCCGCAGGCCTTCAGGACAGCTTTTCCTCCTCTTTCCAATTCGCTTATCGGACTGGTCAAGGATACATCTCTCGCAGCCAATATCACGGTGCTGGAAATGTTTATGGCTACACAACGTATCGTGGCCAGAACCTATGAACCCTTCGTCCTGTACCTTGAGGTTGCGTTTATCTATCTGATCTTCTGCACGGTGCTCACAAAGGTTCAGAGTATCTGCGAGAAGAAACTCGGAAGGTACGGAAAACGGTGATCGCATGATTGAATTTGAAAATATAAACAAAGTTTACAATAAGAATTGGGTCTTGAGGAATGTGAGCCTCAAGATCGGCAAGGGAGACGTGGTGGCGGTTTTGGGCCCCAGCGGTTCGGGAAAGACGACCATGCTTCGCTGCATGAATTTCCTCGAAAAGGCCGATGTGGGGACCATGAACTTTGACGGCGCGGAATACGACCTTCACACGATCTCCAAGAAAAACACGGCCGCGATCAGAAAGAAAACGGGCTTCGTTTTTCAAAACTACAATCTCTTCCTTAACAAAACGGCTTTACAGAACGTAACGGAAGGGCTTACGGTGGTGAGAAAGATCCCCAAGGAAGAAGCTGTGGTGAAGGCAAAGGCCGCACTTGACAAAGTGGGGCTTTCGGACAGATATGACTTCTATCCCTCCCAGCTCTCCGGCGGACAGCAGCAGAGAGTCGGAATTGCAAGGGCGTTGGTGACGGATCCGGAGATCATATATTTCGACGAGCCGACCTCGGCACTTGATCCGGAACTTATCGGAGAGGTCCTTCAGGTAATGAGGAACCTGGCGGATGAAGGGATCACCATGATAGTTGTAACCCATGAACTTTCCTTTGCGAGAGATGTGTCGAACAGAGTTGTGTTCATGGAAAACGGGGAGATCCTTAAGGATGTCCCTTCAAAGACCTTTTTTGAAGATCCCGGCGATGAAAGGATCAGGAGTTTCCTGAGATCATTGTCGTGATAAATATAAATTATAAGGAGAATAGAAATGAGAAAAGTCATAGCTTTGATCGGCTACTTTTTAGCCGGAGTATCCATTCTTGCACTTGCGGGATGCGGAAAAAAGAATGAGGATGATATGCTTGCAAAGATTAAAAAAGCAGGCAAGATCACGATCGCAACAGAGGGAACATGGGCTCCATGGACCTATCACGATGAAAATGACAAGCTGGTAGGGTTTGACGTGGAGGTAGCCGAAGCGATCGCAGAAAAAATAGGCGTTGAGGCCGAATTTATCGAAGGCGAATGGGATGGCCTTCTTGCCGGGCTTGAAGTCGGAAGATATGACATCATGGCCAACGGCGTTGAGATCACGGATGAGAGAGAAGAGAAATACAATTTTTCTTTACCTTACGGTTACATCAGAACTGCGATCATCGTACGCGGGGATGACGACAGGATAAAGTCTTTTGAAGACCTTGAAGGAATGACAACCGCAAACACTATCTCCAGCACCTATGCACAACTGGCAGAGAAGTACGGAGCAAAACCCATCGGTGTTGACGATCTGAATCAGACAATTGAACTTCTTCTTGCAGGAAGGATCGATGCGACCTTGAATGCGGAAGTAACGTTTTATGATTATATTAAGGAACACCCCGAGTCGGGACTTAAGATCGCGGCGTTGACCGATGAGGCTTCGCTGGTGGCGATCCCTATACAGAAGGGTGATGGTTCGATCGATCTTATGACTGAGATCGACAAGGCTATCGAAGAACTCAGAAAAGACGGAACTCTTTCGGAGATCTCCGTCAAATACTTCGGAAAGGATATTTCCAGATAATGATCTTTGACACACATGCTCATTATGATGATGAGCAATTTGATGAGGACAGGGAAGAAGTTCTCAAGGGCCTTAAGGAACGGAATGTGGGCGCTGTGGTAAATGTCGGGGCAACCTTCAGGGGCTGCGCGGCTTCTGTTGTGCTTGCGAACAGATGGGATTTTATCTATGCTGCGGTAGGCATACATCCCGATGACGTTGAGTATATGGATGAGGCTACCGTCGATAAGCTTAAGGATTGGCTCAGAGAGCCGAAATGTGTGGCTGTCGGTGAGATAGGGCTGGATTATTCGAGAGAAGAAGCGGATAGGGAAGAACAGCAGTTTTGGTTTAGACGTCAGCTGCAGCTTGCCCTGAGCGAAAACAAACCGATCATCATACACAGTCGGGATGCGGCTGAGGATACTCTCAGAATGCTTAAGGAATACAGCGGGGAATTGAAAAAGGCCGGAGAGGAAAGAGCAGAGCTTTACCGGAGACCCGGAGTGATTCATTGTTTTTCCTACAGCACAGAACTGGCGGATGAGTATGTGAAGATGGGCTTTTATATCGGAGTAGGCGGTGTTGCTACCTTTAAGAACGGAAGAAAGCTTAAGGAAGTGATAGCCGATGTTCCCATGGAGTCGATCATTCTCGAAACGGATTCACCTTATCTGGCCCCCGTTCCTTTCAGAGGAAAGAGAAACGACTCCTCAAACATCAAATACGTTGTGGAAGCAATCAGAGAGATCAAGGGTATCGAGACCGAAGAGATCGAAAGGATCACTTTTGAAAATGCAAAAAAAATGTACAGGCTTGCTTAAAGCCTGTACATTTTTTTTTAGGATAAACCGGATTGATTTGCTTCAGCGGAATCAACGACTTCCTCAAAGATGTCATCGATGTTTACGGGGCTTTCTTCACCCGGGATCGAGATCTGGGTGTCGGGAGATTCAAGAATCGATTTTTTTATTTTTGTAAGTTTTCTGTACTCAACGGCTGAAATACCGAAGTTCTTCTTAAAGGCTTCGCAGAAATAGCTGGAGCCGTTATTGAAACCGAGGTCGTAGCTGATCTTTCCTATGCTCAGGTCTGTGTCCGCAAGCAGTGAAAGACCTTTTGACAAACGGTATTTTCCGAGATAGTTGACAGGTGCGGTGTCAAGGAAATCCTTGAACAGCTGGGTACATTTGCTCTTTTTGCAGCCGGCTGCGGCAGCTATGTCATCCAGCGTGATCTTTTCACGATAGTGTTCTCCGATGTACAACAGCATGTTTTTCAGCGCGAATACATCGATGAAAGCATCGGGAGAAGCTGTGGGATTGTGGTAGGTGTTGAAATAGAGCAGTTCAAATATACGCATGAACAGGATCTGGATTGCAAAATCCGACCAGCCGTCGCCCTTGGTTTCCAATAGTTTCTTGATGGTGCTTAGGATCTCTGCCTGCCAGGAAACTTCTTCGGTGAGAAAGACAAAGGAACAGCCGTAAACGGAAGTGAATGGCTTTAAATAACGGGTTTCAAACATATAGTTTGCGGAGAGAAGGGAAGGATTCAGAAGAACCCTGATGTAATTACAATCCTCCTTGGTCTCGCTGTATGCGTGATTAACTCGATGGCTGTTTATGAATATGCCTTGATTTTCCCCGACCTGAACCTTAACGCCTTCGATAACGAAGGTCATGCTTCCCGAGAGGATATAGTCAAACTCCATCTCATTGTGCCACTCCGCCGGGGTTACAAGATCGGGGTAGAAGGAAAGGGAGACCTCATTAATGTACGACGGGAATTCGGGATTATCGTAAGCTATATGTTCCGAAGCATCATAATTATAATAAGAATAACTTGCCATATTTTTACCTCCTGTTGGATGGTTTAGTGCCAATAAAACTTCCCTCACGTAAAATTGTTATATAAATTATATGAAAATTACCGAATAATGTACATAAAATATTGATAAAATTATTAAGGGCAAAAAAAAGACATCCGAAGATGCCTTTTTGCGTTTTAGGATCATATGCAGCTTTCGAAAGCTTTTAATGCACCTTCGGAGCGGATCAGCTTAAGGTTACGAAGAGTGGTCAGCTCGAAGTCGGTAAAAGCGGTCAGATCTCTGCCCCAGAAGGCTGTGTTGGTCATTACGTCGTGAACGAGAGACGCATCTGAGGCGTCTTTTCTTTTATAATAGAATTCCAAAACGTTCCTGTCGTCCTTTACGTAGTAATTGTTTCCGAGAGGACGTTTGCAAAGCAGTCCGTTCTCGTCAAGGGCGGATATGCCGCTGGAATAATGGGCGATCAGGAGTGCAAAACTCATGGAAAGGCAGGCAGGCAGCTTTTTGGTCTTTTCGTAGTACTCCTCAAAGCTGGGATAGTTTCTGGCAAGCCACTTGGAAGTGGAGTTCAGCGTAATGCTGAGCAGTTCGTGGTTGACAAAGGGGTTGTTGAAACGATCCGATACAGCAGAGGCAAATTCGTCCAGATCCTTTTTGTCAAGGGGCAGAGTGGGGATGATCTCCTCATTCAGCATCTTGTTCATGAAGCCTCTGATCGTGTCATTATGCATGCAGTCTCTTACAATGTCAAAGCCTGCGAGGTAGGCGCCGGGAACAAAGCCTGTGTGAGCACCGTTCAATATACGGACCTTACGCTTTTTATACGGGGTGACATCGGGGACTACGGGACAGTTGAGACCGGCTTTTTTGAATGGCAGTTTATCGGAAAGGCTATCGGGACCTTCGATGTTCCATACTCCGAAGACTTCTCCCACATCTATGAGATCATCGTGATAACCGTTCTCTTCGTCGAGTTTTGCGGCTTCTTTTTCATCCCTGATCCTTCCGGGAACGATCCTGTCAACCAAGGTGGAGCAGAAGAGGCAATCCTTTTCGATATATTTTGTGAACTCAGCGGGGAGTTTCCACTGAACAGCATAGTTTTTAACGCATTTTAAGAGTTCCTTGCCGTTGTTGTCGATCAGCTCGCAGGAGAGAATGACAAGGCCGCCTTTTCCGGCCTTGAAACGCTCATAAAGAACCTGAGTGAGTTTTCCGGGGAAGGAGGAAGCGGGTCTGTCGGTGATGTTACATGAAGGATCGTAGGTGATCCCCGCTTCGGTCGTGTTTGATACGATATATTCAAGATCGTCCGAAACCGCGAGCTTCATCATGGAGTCAAAGCCCTCTGTGGTATAGGGGTTAAGGCAACGGGAAACTGAGGAGATGACACGCTTTCTGTCTATCTTTTCGCCGTTAATGCTTCCTCTTAGATAAAGGGTATACAGACCTTCCTGAGAGTTGATGAGTTCCGTGAGACCGTTGGCTATGGGCTGTACAAGAACGATCTTTCCGTTCCAGCCTGCCTTTTCGTTTGAAACATCAAACCAATAATCGGCAAAGGCACGAAGGAAGTTTCCTTCTCCGAACTGAAGCACTTTCTCGGGCGCATTCTCCAAGACATAGCCTTTGTATCCGCTTTCTTTCAATGTTGAATAATTTAACTTTTTCATCTTTTATTCTCCCTTGTAAACATTGCATACATTGCAAATCACATTCATTATATATCGCTCTTTTTAAAATGAAATAGCAACTTTTGTGGAAAATTATTGTGATAATTGCTATTAATTTGCTTGCGACTTTTTGAAAAAAATGTATAATTGCATTAAAAGGAGAAATTCTATGGCGACAAAACTTCAATCCTACAATCCCCGTCAGGTCATGAACCGAAAGGATTTTGAAATCCAGCATAAGATGGATACCTATCTGCAAAAGGTTGAGCTTCATCACCACGATTTCCATGAGATCTTTTTTCTGGTTTCGGGAGATGTGACCTATTCCATTGAGGGACGCATCTACAGGGTTGTTCCCGGAGATATTCTGTTGATCAGCCCCAGAGAACTGCATCAGCTTTTCATTAAATCGGATACCGAGCCCTACGAAAGATATGTCTTGTGGATCGATCCGGCTATGCTTGCACGCCTTTCGACCGAAAAGACGAATCTCGAAAAATGCCTGAACACCTTCCGTGAAAACTATACGAACCAGCTTCGTATTCCCATCGAGTACATGAACGAGATACGAAACCTCATGGAAGGCATATGCAGAGAGTCCGACTCCGACGGATATGGCTGCGATGTCATGCAGGAAAGCCTGATAGCGCGCCTTATGGTGCTTTTGAACAGGATCTCCGACTCCAAGGAGGAAAAGTCGGAGGAGGGACCTTACACCAATTCGCTGGTTGAAGGCGTCATAGATTATGTCAACGAGCATTACGGAGAACCCCTTTCCCTGGATGAAATGTCCGAGAAATTATATGTGAGCAAATACCATTTGAGCCATGAGTTCAGAAAGCAGATGGGAACGGGCGTTTATCATTACATACAGAAAAAGAGAGTACAGATCGCCAGACAGCTGCTGGCGCAGGGGGAAAAGCCCAATAATGTGTTCAGGACCTGCGGCTTCAGCGATTATGCCGGCTTTTATCGTGCCTTTAAGGCGGAATACGGGGCAGGACCGAGAGAATTTGCGGCCTCATTCAAATAAAACACAAAAGTAAAAATATTACATAAAAAATTCCCCTATATTTAGTCATTTTTTTACCTTGAAATCACCTAAATTTACTTATATAATTAGCATAGACTTGTTGATGGTCGGGGTGCAGTGCTTGGGTCAGGGCTCCGACGGACGAAAAAAAGACTATCTATCGGAGGTATTTTTTTATGAAATTCGGTTACTTTGATGACGCGAATCGTGAATATGTGATCACTACACCGCGTACACCGCTTCCCTGGATCAACTATCTCGGAAGCAATTCCTTTTTCTCGCTTATTTCAAACACCTGCGGAGGATACACCTTTTACAAGGATGCCAAGCTTTTAAGGCTGACAAGGTATCGTTACAATGACTGTCCTGTTGATATGAACGGAAAGTATTTCTATATCAAGGACGGCGATACTGTCTGGAATCCCGGCTGGCAGCCCGTGAAGACAGAGCTTGATGAATATGAATGCAGGCATGGTATCGGATACAGCAGATTTCACGGCGCCAAGAACAATGTGACGGCGGATGTTACCACCTTTGTTCCGACTGACGACAATTGCGAGGTTTCCCGCATAACCCTTAAGAACAACGGTTCTTCTGCGAAGACATTGCAGCTCTTTTCCTATATTGAATGGTGTCTTTGGAATGCGGACGATGACATGAAGAACTATCAGAGAAATCTCAGCACGGGTGAAGTGGAGATCGTGGATTCCACCATTTTCCACAAGACCGAATACAGAGAGAGAAGAAATCATTATGCCATCTCTTCCGTTAACACGAAGACAGACGGCTTCGACACTTCCCGCGATGCTTTTGTGGGTGCTTACTGGAAGAGCACAGCCAATCCCGAAGCGGTTGAAAACGGACAACTCACCGGTTCCGTTGCTTCAGGCTGGTGTCCGATCGCCGCACATCAGATAAATCTCACCCTTGCTCCCGGCGAAGAGAAAAGCTACATCTTTGTTCTCGGCTACATTGAGAATCCCCTTGAGGAAAAGTGGGAGAGCCACGGTGTCATCAACAAGAAGCGCGCTTGGGATATGCTTTCCAAGTACAAGACCGACGATCAGTTCTTTGCTGCTTTCAATGAGCTCAAGGCTTATTGGGACGAACTGCTTTCAAAATATATCGTAAAGTCCGGCAACGACAGGGTAAACCGTATGGTAAACATATGGAATCAGTACCAGTGCATGGTCACCTTTAATATGTCCCGTTCCGCATCCTACTTTGAGACGGGCATAGGTCGAGGCATGGGCTTCCGTGATTCATGTCAGGATCTTTTGGGCTTTGTGCACCTGATCCCCGACAGAGCACGTGAAAGAATAATAGACATCGCTTCAACCCAGTTTGAAGACGGCTCCGCTTATCACCAGTATCAGCCTCTCACCAAGAAGGGCAATGCAGACATAGGCTCCGGCTTCAATGACGATCCGCTTTGGCTGATCGCAGGCACAAGCGCATATATCCGCGAAACGGGAGACACTTCCATCCTTGAAGAGATGGTTCCTTATGACAACGATATGTCTAAGGCAACCACCCTCATGGAGCACCTGAAGAGATCTCTGGATTATATCATCAACCACAAGGGACCTCACAAGCTTCCTTTGATCGGACGCGCAGACTGGAACGACTGTCTGAACCTTAACTGCTTTTCTGAAGTTCCGGGTGAATCCTTCCAGACTTTCGGACCCAGCGAAGGTCCTGTTGCAGAATCGGTTTTCATCGGCGGTATGTTTGTAAAATACGGCGAGGAATATGCCCAGCTGGCAGAGCTTCTCGGTGATAATGCGGAGGCTGCAAGGGCAAGAAAAGAAGTTGAGATCATGACCGAAGCCGTGGAAAAGGACGGATGGGACGGCAAATGGTTCGTGCGTGCCTATGACGCTTATTCCCACAAGGTGGGTTCCGACGAGTGCGATGAAGGAAAGATCTTCATTGAACCTCAGGGCTTCTGCGTAATGGCAGGCATAGGCAAGGACAACGGAAAGGCAATCGTTGCGTTGGATTCCGTAAAGGAAAAGCTGGACTCCGAGTATGGCATCATGATCCTTCAGCCCGCATATACGGAGTATCATCTGGAACTTGGCGAGATATCTTCATATCCGCCCGGGTACAAGGAGAATGCAGGTATATTCTGTCACAACAACCCTTGGGTTTCCATTGCGGAAACGGTTATGGGAAGAGGCGACAGAGCCTTCGAGATATACAGAAAGACCTGCCCGGCGTACACGGAGGAATTCTCCGAGATACATTATACCGAGCCTTATGTTTACTGCCAGATGGTAGGCGGACGCGATGCGAAGTTCCATGGCCAGGGAAAGAACAGCTGGCTTACGGGAACCGCAGCATGGACCTTTGTGAACATTTCCCAGTATATCCTCGGAATCTATCCCACCCACAAGGGACTCAGTGTAGATCCCTGCGTACCGTCCGATTTCGGTGATTTTGAGATCGTGCGTAAATTCCGTGAAGGAACCTACAACATAAAGGTTAAGACCAATCATTCCCAGAAGGGGGTTAAGAAGCTTACGGTAGACGGCAAGGTCTGCGATGGCAACATCATCCCCTATGAAAAGGGAAAGAAAATTTACAACATTGAAGTTGAAATGTAAATATGTTAAAATTTACAGAGGTATTGCCGATGCATTACCTCTGTATTTTTTATAAATAACCACAATTTAATAAATGTTTCCCCAAGCATCTTATGCAAGGGTAGAAGGAGCTATAATGGACTTATTTTTTTACGAGACACACCTTCACACTTGTGAAGCAAGTGCCTGCGGCAAGACTCCGGGTAAGGACTACATCAGGGCTTACAAGGAAGCGGGATATGCCGGATTTTTTGTGACGGATCACTTCTTTAACGGTAACTCGGGAGTTCCGAGGGATCTGCCGTGGGAGGAGAGGATCGAGCTTTACTGCAAGGGCTATGAGCACGCAAAGGAAGAGGCCGACAAAGTAGGAGGGATTGATGTTTTCTTCGGATTGGAGGTCAATTTCAAGGGGGACGAATTCCTGATCTACGGTCCTGACAAGGAGTGGCTGAAGGCTCATCCCGACATTATGATCTGGAGCCATGACGAACTCAGATCGGAGCTTCACAAGATCGGAGGCCTGATGATACAGGCACATCCGTTCAGAGACAGGGATTATCTCAAGGCAATATATGTTCATCCTTACCAGGCGGACGGATTTGAAGGCTATAATGCGGGAAATCGCGATTACAGCGACACTTATGCCTTTGAATTTTCCACCCGCAACAAGATCAAGATGAGCAGCGGATCGGACATACACGATGTCGGCAAGATCACGGACAATATTGGCGGCATATGTTTTACATCAAGGCTTACGGGGCCAAAGGATTATGCAAAGCGTTTTCTGAACGCAACAGAGTCGATCCCCTTGATCAAGGGCGACGAAAAGGCTTATAACGAGGGCGTTAAAAAGATCAACGACAAGAATTTCGGGTTTATTACCTACAATCATCGGATAAAACCGGATCCTGACAATTCTCCTTTCAGCAGAGAGATTTTTGTGGCTGACCGGAATGATATAGATGTTTTTTACACACCCTATAATGTTTTGGATCTTAAGATCTGAAAACGAAAACGGAGGAAGCAGATATGGGGACACCGGCAATCATTGCATTGGTTTTGGGAATATTGATCGTGTTGGCTTTACTGGCGGCATTTGTTTTCTTTGCATCCTATGTGGCTCTGCCGAAGAATTCACTTGAGAAAAGCATCAATTGGGAAAAGAATCACAATTTCTACAGAGATTTCGACACCAGAGATGTGAAGGAGTATGAGATCAAGGGTTACAAAGATTACATCCTGCATGCTTATTTCGTACCCAACCGCGATTTCCCGGAAAGCAGAAAATTCATTATAATCTCCCATGGCTACACTTCTTCACATTACGGTTCGTTAAAGTATCTCAACAAGTGGATGGAACTGGGCTTCCAGTGCGTGCTGTACGATGACCGCTATCATGGAAAGAACCTTAAATCCCGCAGATCCTGCAGTACATTGGGGATCAGGGAAGCTGACGATCTCATGGCGGTGATCACGGATACATATGCAAGATACGGTGAGGACATTTATCTCGGCTTACAGGGCGAATCCATGGGATCCGCCCTTGAGATCACGGCGCTTAAGTATGCTCCGAAGGTGCATTTTATTGTTAATGACTGCGGCTTTGCGGATCTTTACAACGTGCTGGCCGGAGCGATCAATTCCCAGTTTAATATGCACAAATGGCTTGTGTGGCCGTCAAGCTTCATGTGTTCGATCATATACGGCTGGAGTTTCTTTAAGAGCCGTCCCATCGATTCACTTAAGAACAATACAGTCCCCATATGCTTTATACACGGTCTTGATGACACGTTCATAAAGCCCGAGAATTCGCTCAGAATGGCGAAAGCCAATCCGGCCTATTCCGAACTGCACATCTTCCCCGGAGCCGCACATGCGGAAACAATGCTGGTGGATGAGGACAGATACTTAAGGATCCTCAAGAAGTTTTTGGCGAAGGTGGAGGACATAGAAGCGGGCAGAGCAAAGAATGCGTCGGATGATGATTTTTCGGGCAGTGTAGAGGATTATGTGAAAGATTAAATTGGCTGATAATTGCACGGCTCTCAAAAAATGTTATGAATTTAACTTTTTTTGAAAAGTGGCATTGACAAGGGTTATTTTCTGTGCTAAAATCTCGTTCGTGCCTTGCGAAAGGCGAAGCACAAGATGCGGAAATGCTGGAATTGGCAGACAGGCATGACTAAGGATCATGTGGTCCAAGACCGTGAGGGTTCAAGTCCCTTTTTCCGCAGTAATGAAAGACCGTGGAAGTTCTGCGGTCTTTTTTCGTTTTTTGGATTGAAGCTTTGACTTTTGAAAACAAGTCGGATATACTGTATACATTATATTGGGGGCAGTTGATGGAAGAACTGCTCAAGGGGTTATATATTAGGAGAGGATATGGCGCGTTATACCGAGAAGGCAATACTTACCAATTTTGAAGAGATGCTTGAGAACATGCCTTTTGATAAGATCACTGTCTCAGCTCTCACAAAGAAATGTGATATCAGTCCGAACACTTTTTATTATCACTACAAGGATATTTATGAGCTGCTGGAGCATTGGTTCAACATCCAGACAGAGCAATTTCTTGAAATGAGGGACGAAGGGGAAGCATGGGAGGACACGATCAAGGCTATCTTGAAAACACTTCAGAAACGTCCGAATCTTGTTTACAATGTCTATGATTCTCTTTCCAGGGAGAATCTGGAACGTTATGTATTTAAATCAGCGGAGAGCGCTTTCTTTAATCTTGCAAAAAGAAAGACTGCCGGGTTTGATGTGGATGAGGATATGCTGAAAACGATCTCTGACATCTGCTGCTATGCGGTACTTGGCTTTTTCCTTAAGTTCTTATGGAGTCATATGACGCTGGATGTTGAGAAATCCATCAATCAGATCAGTAAAGCCATCAATACCGCGATTGAGATGTACATTGCCAATGCACTGTTCGGGATCGATCTTTTAGGAAGTAATTAAAGATTTATGCAAATTTATACACATTTATGGGTTTCCTTATTTTTGAGGAAACCTTTTTTTTTCACAGTTGAAGCTATTTGAGGGAAAATTATAATCTAATATAGAAGATATGATTATCTGACGTAACAAATCAGTAACAATTTGGGGTTATCCGATAATCCGTTCGGAAGGAGATTATAATGAAAAAAGTACAGATCGTCACCGATTCCTGTTCCGATCTGAGCAGGGACCTGCGTGAAAAATATGATATCGATTATGCAAAGATGTTCACTGAATACGAGGGCAAGGAAACACCCGCAAGCCTCGACTGGGACATATACACACCTCAGGAGTTGTACAAGATCATGCGTGACGGAAAGCGTATTCTCACGACTCAGGTTCCCGTTCAGGAATTCAAGAGAGTTTTCACCAAGTACATTGAAGAGGGATGTGACATTGTTTATATCGGCTGTTCTTCCAAACAGTCCGGATCCGTAAACACCGGCTATGTTGTTGCAAAGGAAATGATGGAACAGAATCCCGGTACGGAGATCTACATTGTAGATGCTCTTAATGCATGCATGGGAGAGGGCGTTCTTGCCATCCGTGCGGCTGAATACAGAGATCAGGGCAAGAGCGCAAAAGAGATAAATGACCTTTTGAGCAAGGATCTTAAGAAGGTTAACGAGTTTATTACCGTTCATTCTCTCGATGCTTTGAAGAGAGCAGGAAGAGTTAAGGCTTCGGCTGCTTTCCTCGGAAATCTTTTCGGAGTTAAGCCCATTCTCATTGCAGACAAGAACGGCGATCAGGTTCCCATCAAAAAGGTTAAGGGAAGACAGACTTCCATTCAGGAGATCGTAAATCTCACAAAGGAAAGCATCATCAATCCCGAAGAACAGATCATCTATATTGTCCATGCGGATTGTGAGAACGAAGCCAAGGAACTCGAAAAAATGATAAAGGAGCAGATACCCTGCAAGGGAACGCACATTTCATACATCGGACCTATCATCGGAGCTTCCATCGGTCCCGATGCCATCGGTGTGTTCTCATTCGGTAAAGAGGTAACTTTCACTGCAGGGAATTGATAAAGGGGTAATAAAATGGAAACCAAGGAGCTTTCAGGAGAGCTTTATTCAACATTGATAAAGGGGGGCGCGGCTAATCTTCGCGCCAATGCACAGATAGTCAACGATCTCAATGTTTTTCCCATTCCCGATGGGGATACGGGTGAAAACATGAGCCTTACAATAACAGGCGGAGTTACAGCTGCAGCCCACACAGCGGCGGTTTCGCTTTCCGATGTGTCCGATACCATTGCAAACGGCATGCTTCTTTCGGCAAGAGGTAACTCGGGTGTAATCCTTTCACAGTTTTTTTCGGGGATTGCCAAGGGCTTCACAGGCAGTGAAAAAGCAGATGTCAGAACCGTAGGTTTTGCATTCAGATCGGGCGTCCGCCGTGCATATGAATCCGTTATGAAACCCACGGAGGGTACAATGCTGACTGTGGCAAGGGAAGCTACCGAATATGCCTGCAATCGTATCACAGACGACAGTACGATGGAAAGCTTTTTCGCGGATGTGCTTGACGAAATGAACCGTTCGCTTGAACGTACACCCCAGCTTTTGGATGTTCTCAGGGAAGCGGGAGTGATCGACAGCGGCGGAGCCGGACTTGTTTATATCATCGACGGCATGAACAAGACCCTGCAGGGCGAGCATATTTCCGATGCTGCGCTGACCTTTGGCAACAAAGCCGTCGATACCTCGAAGTTTACCGCCGATTCTGTCATGGAATTCGGCTATTGCACGGAGTTTTTGCTTCAGCTTCAGAGCTGCAAGGTGGACGTAAACAATTTCAGCATCGATCCCATTCTGGAATTCCTGAATTCCATCGGAAATTCCATTGTTGCATTTAAGACGGGAACCATCGTTAAAGTTCATGTTCACACCATGACACCCGGAAAGGTGTTCGATTTCTGCCAGCAGTTTGGCGAATTCCTGACCTTGAAATGCGAAAACATGACTCTGCAGCACAATGAAACCATCGTGAAGGATGAGACCAAGCATAAGAATGCACCCACCGCAGCTGAGAGAAAGAAGTTTGCTACGATCACCGTTGCTACGGGAGACGGCATTAAAGAGACTTTGAAGGCTCTCGGCGCTGACATTGTAATTGACGGAGGGCAGGGCAAGAACCCTTCTTCCGAGGACTTTATAGAAGCTTTTGAAAACGTGAACGCGGACACGATCTTCGTGCTTCCAAACAACGGAAATATTGTTATGGCAGCACAGCTCGCAGCCGACATCTACAAGGATTCCAAGGTTACAGTGATCCCCTCAAAGAGCATCGGAGACGGATATGCCGCTCTCAGCATGCTTTCCTATGACAGCGGAGACGTGGAGACCATTGCAAATGAGATGAAGGAATCCATGCAGGGCGTTGTTACCGGAGAGATCACCCGTTCCGTAAGAGATGCAAACATCGACGGTGTTGACATCAGGAACAACGATTACATCGGTTTCTCGGGTAAGAATATGCTTGCTTCAAACAGCGACAAGCTGGAGGCTGTTACGGAAATGCTCTCAAAGCTTGAAGCTGAAAAACATGAGGTAATGATCGCAATATACGGAAATCCGGCAACTACCGAAGAACGCAGAGAGTTCAGACGTATAGCGGCGGAGAAATTCCCGCGCACGGAAGTCTATGAGATAGACGGCGGGCAGGATGTGTATGACTTTGAGATCATTCTGGAATGATGAAATAACTGACTTAGACAGAGGCAAAAATGGACTGGAAATTGATTTTGATCTATGCCGTGGCGGGCGTGGTTGCTTATCTGCTTGCAGGGGTTAATCCTGCGATCGTGCTTTCCAAGGTGATATTTAAAGAAGATATAAGAGACAACAAAGAGGGAAGCGGAAATCCCGGCTTCACCAATTTCAAAAGAGTATACGGCGGTAAATGGGCATGGGTGGTCATGGCACTTGATATAGGTAAGTGCGTATTGATCCTTGCGGTGTTCGGCTGCGTTTTCGGACGCTATGCCCGTGAGAACGGTCCGGATTACAATCTTCGCCAGATAGGGCTTGCCTATACAACCCTGTGTGCATCGATCGGCCATGATTTCCCGGTGTGGTATGGCTTCAAGGGAGGCAAAGGTTTCTTGGTCAACATCGCAGCACTTTGGTTCTATGACTGGCGTGCGGGACTGGTGGGAGTCATCCTGCTTTGCCTGTTGCTTTTCACCCTAAAATACATGTCGGTTGCCACAATGGTTGCTATCCTTTCCGCACCCGTTACTTTACTCATTGTTGGCGCTGAGCCATGGGCCATCATCATCTCTTTCGCCTCGGCGGTACTGATGATCCTGCGCCATAAAGATAATATCAAGAGGCTTCTGAGCGGAACGGAACGTAAGTTCAGCTTCAAGAAGTAATACTTATACATTTTCCTACATGACGATAGCAGCGTGTGCTTTACAGCACACGCTGCTATCATTTTTTGCCTTCTATCCGAGACGGCCTTTGAAATCTTCGTAAGAGAATGACTTGATAAGCTTCAGGGAACCATCCTTTTGAAGCAGATAGATGCTCGGCAAAGGGATTCCGTTGAAGGTGTTGTTCTTGCATATGGAGTAGATGGCCATATCTCCGAAAACAAGTAGTTCGTCCCTTTTGAGACAATGGTTGAAGGCGTAATCGCCCACCACATCTCCCGCAAGGCAGGAAGGACCCGCAAGGCGGTAAACTATGGCTTCATTGGGATCGAGAGCATCTGCGATGGCTGAGCCCAGTGAATTTCCAAAAACTTCATGCATGGCTTCCGAAAAACTTTCATCCGTTGCAGAGGCCTGTAATTCTTTTTCGGGAGAATAGTCCGAAACAGGATCTGCATTCATGAGAGGAGGCTGATAGGGCATTTCGATCACGTCAGGGGTGTGGCATGCGGCACTCATATCGAGGATAGCGATGTTGTGTCCCGAATTCTTAACGATATCAAGAACTCTTGTGGCGAGATAGCCTGCATTTAAAGCGACAGCCTCTCCGGGCTCCAGGTAGAGCCGGAGACTGTATTTTTTTTGTATATCGGTCAAGATCCTTTTAAGACGGGGAAGATCGTAGCCCGGACGGGTGATGTGATGACCGCCGCCCAGGTTCAACCATTTGAGATCCTTTACAACATCCCCGAATTTTTGAAAGAATGCGTTAACAGTGGTTTCAAGCGCATCTGCGTCCTGTTCGCACAGAGTGTGGAAATGAAGACCGGAAAGAAGAGACAGGGCCTTTTTGTCCATTTCCGCATCGAAAACCTCGCGGGTCACTCCGAGACGACTTCCGGGAGAACAGGGGTCATAGATCGCATGTCCCTCCTGAGTGGAACACTCGGGATTTACTCTCAGCCCGATCTCTTTACCCGCTTTTTTGGCAAGAGGTCCGAATTTCTTTAATTGACAGACCGAATTAAAGATAATATGATCCGCATATTTCAGAACTTCCGTGAATTCCACGTCGCGATAAGCAGCCGAAAATACATGGACTTCCTTTTCGGGCATTTCTTCGCGACCGAGACGGGCTTCAAAAAGACCGCTGGCTTCTGTTCCCGCAAGATACTGCGAGAGGAGAGGAAAGAGAGTGAAATTTGAAAAGGCTTTTTCGGCCAGCAGAACTTTCACGCCTGTTTCCTCCTGAAGCTCTTTAAGGATCTCGCCGTTTCTGATAAAGGCAGCTTCATCAAGAATGTAGCAGGGAGTCTGCACCTTCTTAAGCAGCTTTTCCATATTGTATTTTTCGATGTTCTTAAAAGGGATACTGTTAGGCATATATTTTCCTTTTGGTGAGGTGTAATGCTTACTTTACAAGTACGGGGTTGTGACTTTCACTCTTGGGAAGTCCGTATTTGTCAAGCGCTTCAATGAACGGATCGGGATCCAGTTCTTCTATTGTGTGAACACCCAGCGTGTTCCATTTGCCCGTGAGGAGCATGAGAGCGCCGCACATGGCGGGAACACCTGTGGTGTAGCTGATGGCCTGACTCTTTACTTCGCGATAGCATTCCTGATGATCGCATACATTGTAGATATAGTAGGTCTTGTCCTTACCGTCCTTTTTGCCTGTGAAAATGCATCCGATATTGGTCTTTCCGTGAGTGCGGGGACCAAGGCTTGCGGGATCGGGGAGAAGAGCCTTGAGGAACTTGATGGGAACGATCTCCTTGCCGTCAAACATGACAGGAGTGGTGGAAAGCATGCCAACATCCTCAAGACAACGCATATGATCGAGATAGCTCTGTCCGAAGGTCATGAAAAAACGGATCCTCTTTACTTCGGGGAGATTCTTGGCGATCGACTCGATCTCTTCATGGTGCAGGAGGTACATGTCCTTCATGCCCACCTGATCGAAGTCGTATTCTCTCTTGATGCTCATTGCGGGGATCTCGATCCAGTGACCGTCCTCCCAGTAGCTTCCGGGAGCGGATACTTCGCGGAGATTTACCTCAGGGTTGAAGTTTGTTGCAAACTTGTAGCCGTGATCGCCGCCATTGCAGTCGAGGATATCAATGGTATCGATGGTGTCAAATTCATGCTTCTTGGCATAGGCAACGTAGGCCTGTGTTACGCCGGGATCGAAACCTGAACCGAGAAGAGCAATGAGCCCCGCATCTTCAAACTTCTTTTTGTAGGCCCACTGCCAGCTGTAATCAAAGTAAGCGGAGAACCCCTCCTCCTTGCAGCGCTTTTCATAGATCTTGCGCCACTCGGGATCGTCTGTGTCCTCGGGCTCATAGTTGGCTGTATCCATGTAGTTGACCTTGCACTCCAGGCAGGCATCCATGATCGTAAGATCCTGATAGGGGAGAGCAATGTTCATTACAAGGTCGGGCTTGTAGGAATTGATGAGCTTTACAAGCTCGTCCTTACTGTCTGCATCAACCTTTGCTGTTTCAATTTTAGTCGTGGACGTTTTGCGAAGCTCCTCTGCAAGAACGTCACATTTTTCTTTGGTCCTGCTGGCGATCATCAGTTCCGAAAAAACGGAACTTACGCTGCAACATTTGCGGATCGCAACATTGGCAACTCCGCCGCATCCTATAACAAGTACTCTGCTCATGATCATCCTCCTGATATTATCTGTTTGAAATCGCTATCAACAGTTCTCTTACAACCTTGCAGGCCGTTGCTGTTGACATGCCGCTTGCATCCAGCATGGGAGCAAGCTCGTTTACATCCGCACCGATGAGGTTGCATTTTGAAACTTCTATGATGGCATTTAAAAGGTCGTTGAAAGAAACACCGCCGGCTTCGGGAGTGCCTGTGCCGGGGAATATGCCTGAATCAAGGCAATCCAGGTCGATGGTGAGGTAGACGGGGAGCTTCTTTTCGATGAGTTCCGCAACTGTTTCCTTGAGACCGCTAAAATTGAACTTGTGCATATCCGTATGCACGGAAGCAAACTCGAACTCGCTCTTTTCACCGCTTCTTATGCAGAACTGGTGGATCCTGCCGTCTCCGAGGAAATCGTGGCAACGGCGGACTACAGCAGCATGGGAGAGCTTTGCTCCGAGATAGTCATTGCGAAGATCGCAATGAGCATCGAACTGTATAAGATGCATAGCCGGATATTTCTTGAAAGCTGCACGTACCGCGCCAAGGGTGACCAGATGTTCACCGCCCAGCATGAGAGGAAGCTTTCCGTCCTTAAGGATCTCGTCCGTTCTGTCCTCGATGTCCTTCAGGGCGCTTTCCGCGCTTCCGAAACAGAGTTCAATGTCCCCGGAATCAAAGATGGGAGAGTCTGTGATCTCTTTGTCCTGGTAGGGACTGTAGATCTCAAGACCGAAGCTTTCGTGACGGATCGCAGCGGAGCCGAAGCGTGCACCGGGGCGAAAACTGGTGGTGGAATCGAAGGGAGCGCCATAGATGACTATGCCCGCATCTTCGTATTCGGCATCACAACCGATAAAGGTTTCTATGTTCTTGTCCATTATTGTTTTTCAACCTCCTTAAGCATTTCTTCAAGGAAAGCCGGGAGCCAGAAAGCGCCCACATGAAGACGGGTGGTGTAGTAACGGGTTTTAAGGTTTAATTGCAGCCAGGCTTTGGCATCCAGATCGTCGATGGGATGGTACTTTTTGCTCGCAAAACCGAAAAGCCAATAACCTGCGGCATAGGTCGGGATGTGAGCCTGATAGACACGGCTTATGGGAAAGGTGCTGGCTATGCGCTTGTGACTCCTTCTCATGGCGTCCGCATCCTGCTGATAAAAAGGACTGCCTTGCTGGTTGACCATAATGCCCTCATCATTCAGGGCGTTATAGCAGTTACCGTAAAATTCTTTTGTAAAAAGTCCCTCGGAGGGGCCGAAGGGATCGGTGGAATCCACGATAATGAGGTCATATTCGTTCTCTACCCGGCGTATGAACTTGAGAGGATTGCCGAAGGTGATATGCACACGGGAATCATCGAGTCGGCAGGCGTTTGTGGGAAGATAGGTCCTGCACGCCTCCACAACCATGGGATCCTGCTCGACGAGATCGATATGCTCGATCCTGTCGTAACGGGTGAGCTCCTTAACAACTCCACCGTCTCCGGCACCTATGACCAGAACCTTTTTGATCCCGGGATGAACTGCCATCGGAACATGAGTGATCATTTCGTCATATATGAACTCGTCGCGTTCCGTCAGCATGACATTACCGTCGAGAGTCAGCACACGGCCGAACTCGGGAGATTCAAAAATGTCGATCCGCTGGTAATCGCTTTCGCAGGAATAGAGCTGCTTGTTGATGCGGATGCTGTGTTTTACGTCAGGGGTGTGAAATTCACTGAACCACATTTCCATGAATCCGGGTGTCCTTTCTTTATTATAATTCGGGTGTCAAACCAGCACGTTGAGTCTCAGGATCTCGGGATCCTCGGGACCGGTCATGCTGCACCCTTTTTCTTTGGCGTAATTGATGTATTCGAGGATCTGTTTTGTGATCCTTTCGCCGGGCGCAAGGATCGGGATCCCGGGGGGATAACACATTACAAACTCGGAGCATATGCGCCCTGCGGTTTCATTGAGAGGCAGACTTTCTTTTTCGGCATAGAACGCTTCCTGGGGGCTTTTGGCAACCTCGGGATCGATGTATTCCTGACTCATAAGGCCGGTTCCGTCCGTGTGATAGAGTCTGCGTATCTCGGAAAGGGCGCTCACGAGACGCTCCAGCTCCTGCATTCTGTCCCCTATGGACAGATAGGCGAGTATGTTGCCGATGTCACCGAACTCGATCTGTATGTCGTACTCGTCTCTCAGCAGGTCGTACACTTCTATGCCCGCGAGCCCGATGTCCAGCGTGTGGATGCTGAGTTTGGTCTCGTCAAAATCATAAACAGAATCGCCGTTCACCAGCTCTTTCCCGAAGGCATAGTAGCCGCCGGCGATGTTGATCTCTTCGCGGGCATATTTTGCCATATGCACAACCTTATCGAAAACTTCGCGACCGCGGAGGGCAAGGTTTCTGCGGCTGATGTCAAGGGAAGACATCAGCAGATAGCTGCCGGATGTGGTCTGGGTAAGGTTTATTATCTGACGGACATATCCGGGATTGACGTTTGGACCGATGAGCATAAAGCTTGACTGTGTGAGGCTTCCGCCGCTCTTGTGCATGGAAACCGCCGCCATGTCCGCGCCTGCCGCCATTGCGGAAACAGGCATGTCTTCCCCAAAGTAGAAGTGAGTACCGTGAGCTTCGTCAGCGAGGCACAGCATCCCTGCTTCGTGGGCCATTTTTACGATGGCACGAAGATCGGAGCATATGCCGTAATAGGTGGGATTGTTGACCAGAACCGCCACAGCCTTCGGATGCTCCTGTATAGCTTTTTTTACCTGATCGCGTTTCATGCCGAGAGAAATGCCAAGGCGGGTGTCCACCTCAGGATTTACATAGACGGGGATAGCGCCGCAAAGGACCAGTGCGTTGATGACGCTTCTGTGTACATTTCTGGGAAGGATGATCTCATCTCCGCGTTTGCATGCGGAAAGAACCATAGTCTGAACGGAGCTTGTGGTACCGCCGACCATGAGAAAGGCATGAGCCGCGCCAAAAGCATCGGCTGCAAGGTCTTCGGCTTCCTTTATCACCGATATGGGATGGCAGAGATTGTCCAAGGGCTTCATGGAATTGACATCTATGCCCACGCACCTCTCGCCAAGGAACCTTGTAAGTTCCGGATTACCGCGACCGCGCTTGTGGCCGGGGACATCGAAGGGAACCACACGCATATTTCTGAAGGTTTCCAACGCCTCATATATGGGAGCATTGCTTTGATCCAATTTATATTCGGGGTACATTTTCATCCTCCGCAAAAAAAAGACTGTACGCGCATATGCATACAGTCTTGTAATTTCGGAACATTTACAGGTTTTCAGAGTCTATATAGCAATTACACTTTTATTACTCAATTATTGACCAGTTTCACAAGTCTGCACAACACATGTGCATTTCGGTTATAAGTAACCAACTTATAAAATTTGAGATAGAACTCAATAAGTAAGCGGCTGAAAACACAGCCATATAATTGCTTCGAAAAGACTCTGTTAAATCAGCTTTTCAAAAGTGAACATACTTTATCACGGATAAAGAGATATGTCAATAACGAAATTACAGTGATCACTGTTGCTTATAAAACAGGGGTACAGGTACGGACTTTATGCTTTTTTTATGGTTAGTATATTCTTTTGTTTAGCTTTTCACAAACACTTAACTGGTATAGTTATGCAGTTCGGATATACAATTAATTAGATTAATGAAAACATTTTTTTATCAACTATAGCAAAGGAGCAGAAAATGAGCGAGAGCAAAAAAAAAGGAAAACAGAGTCTTTTAATGAGCGTTAAAGGCAAGTTCGTTATTCTCGGAGCAACGAGTATCATCATTGCATTATTCATAGGCCTTATAGGAATGACTTCCGTTGATCGTAACTCCAAGAGCAGCGATGTTGTGAGCCTTGTAAACGAGATCAGTGTTTTGCAGACCGGTAACCTTGCAAATGATGCCTTGTATCAGTATTATGTGGATGAAAAGTATATTAACGACGCATTGACCAATCTGGCAGCCATGGAAGCAAAGGCCAAAGAATTGGAAGCTGACGGCGATCCTGCATATGGTGACTTGATCGACAGGATCCTCAAGAATGTGCAAAAAGATAAGGAAAATTACACTCAGTTGTTAAAATTCCATGCTTCAAGAGGCTATTCCACGGAAATAGGAAAGTATAAGGAATTTGCCGACGCCTCCACAGCGCTGAGCGGCAGCTTTAAGAGTCTGGTAAATCATAACGAATGGTTTGAGATCCCTTGGGCAAACGGTGTTTTGGGCAGCGGTGATACGGTTGAGGTAGACGGAGTAACATATAATAAGTGGGTATATGAAAACGCGCTTCCTTCCATCGGAAAGAGAAACAACCTTTGTCTTCGTGTGGGCGGCACACTTACATACAATACCGATTATTATGTAAAAAACATATATCTTGTTAACGGGGATGAAAGGGTTCTTGTGGATCTTACGAATATAGAGACCATATCCAAAGCCGGTGACGGAGCAGTGGATGTTCAGTTCGGTGAATTCGACGGAGAACCCGCCATCAAGGTTACGGGTAAGTTTGATGCATCGAATGACCGTTGGGAAGAGGTTCAGGCAACATTCTCAATTAAGGATTACAATGTTCAGAATTATACCGGATTGTATTATGAACTGTACATGGATGCTTCCTTCGAGGGCTATGAATATCGTTACGGCGGATCTTTGACGGGAGTATATGGCTTTGCAAGCACACTTTCAAGCATAGACAGCACAGTGGCAACATACAGTGAACTGATCGTTGAAGGAAAAGACATAACGGAAACGCTTGCGAAGATCGAAGAAAAGTTTGCGGAACTGGAAGAGAACATTCCCGCATTTACAACCGACAGTTCAAGAGCAGAAGCTTCTTTGGCTTCTTTAAAGATCAAGAGCGATCTGTTCGGAGAATTAAAGAAGATCGATGAACAGACGGTTGCGATCAAGGCAGACAATAACAATATCAATACCTCACTCACCAATCTTTGTTCAGAGGTCCTTACCATTGCGAAGGATAATATGACAAAGGTAAAGAATAGCGTAAACTTAGTCATAGTTGCGGTTCTTGCAGCCGGTGTCATCATCCTCGGATTCATTCTTTTCAGAGTAAGCTTAGGTATCAACAAGAGCGTTAACAGCTTTAAGGCTACAGTTGACAAGATCGCTGCCGGAAAGATCGGTACGAGAGCGGATGCTTCCGGAAAAGATGAATTTGCAATGTTTGCCGGAAGTTTGAACTCCTTCCTTGATGTGTTGGAAAACACGGTAAGCAAGGTTAAGAAGATGACCGATGTTCTTGCGGATTCCGGACTTGCACTTGAAGAAAGTGCTCAGAAATCCAAGACAGTTGCGGGTAACATTAACGATGCGATCCGTCAGATCTCATCAGGTGCCGTTGAACAGGCGGGAGATGTTGAAAAATCATCGCAGAGAGCCATCGATATCAGAGACAATATCAATCAGATATTTGACAGCGTAACAAATCTTTCGGAAAAATCCGATGAAATGAACTCCGACGGAAAGAAGGCCAGCAACAATATGGCTGAGCTCACTAAGTCCAGTGACAAGACCACGGAAGCCTTCGGCAAGATCGCGGAACAGGTACACAAGACCGATGAATCTGTAGGAAAGATCCAGGATGCGATCAGCCTCATCGCTTCGGTTGCTGACCAGATCAACCTCCTGTCTCTTAACGCAAGCATAGAAGCAGCCCGCGCGGGAGAAGCAGGAAAGGGCTTTGCGGTTGTAGCAACAGAGGTTGCCAAGCTTGCTGCACAGACCAACGAATCCGCTTCCATCATCGAGGGAATCATCTCGATGCTTTCCGAGGAGTCCAACCGCACGGTTGAAACCATCAACGAAGCTTCAGAGCTCATCAAGAATCAGAAGAGCGATATTGATTCCACGAGAGACATATTCTCCAACGTGAGCAGGGGTATCGAGTTTGCGAAGAATGCTGTATCGGAAGTTATGAAGCAGTCCCAGGCCTGCGAGGAATCGGGTAAGACGATAGTCGGTCTTATGACCAATCTTTCAGCCATATCCGAAGAAAACGCTGCTTCTGCCGAAACCACATCGGATTCTATGGCTCAGTTGAACTCCGAAACTGCAAGGCTTGCAGAGACCTCGGCAGAACTCAAGCATATCGCGGATACGCTAAAGGAGGATCTGGATTTCTTTGAGATCTGATCTTTGCTATAGGATAATCATATGGGGATGAAACGAATCCTCAAAAACAGCTATGGACGCTCAACCATGGCTGTTTTTTAGTAATATACCGGGACCCTGTAACCTCACCCGATAACCATAACACGCCGCCACTTTAAACTGAAATAAAAATCTATCCATGATTGAACTTCGCTCTTTTTTTGGTATAATAATCGAAAATAACACTTTAACGTGGCAAAATCGCCCAAAACAGCGTGAATGTCCGCGTTTACAAGGATAATAAGGAGATCAGGATGAAGATCGTAGTTTACAACGACTGGGACCATGTCCCGAAGGTTAGTGCCGAAGGCAAAGAAACAGCGGTTCTTGCATGGAACGGAGAATACAGAAAGGGAGATGTCCTTGAGTTTTCCGGTCTTGAGAAAAACAGTTTCTATGTTGTGCGTGCGGATGCAACCATGCAGGAGAGCCTTGTATATATCGTTAAGGAAGAGATCACTTTTCCGATACCCTTCTATGAGAAGAAGGAGAGTCTTAATCCTCTGAGTTTTGCGGGGAACAGGCATTATACCATGATCAGGAAGGCAAGGGATTTCGAGGTGGGGGCGTACAGGAATCTGGCACTCAACACCTTTGACAGACATGAGGAATTCGGAGTCTATCCTCATGCTTCAGCCAATGTGGAGACCAGAGGCGAGTCGGTCTTTGAAGCGAAGAATGCCACCGACGGTATCCTTGCTGTGGAATCCCACGGCGAGTGGCCCTATGAATCCTGGGGCATTAACAGACAGGATGATGCCAAGATCACCATCGATTTCGGACGCAAGGTGGACATTGACGAGATCAGGCTTTACACAAGAGCGGATTTTCCACATGACAATTGGTGGATCGCAGGAACGTTCGAGTTTTCCGACGGTAGCCGCAAGACGGTGAAAATGGATAAAAAGGTGGGAGAACCCCACATCTTTAAGATCAAAAAAACAGGCATATCAAAACTGAGTCTCAGTGAGCTGATCAAGGCGGATGATCCGAGTCCCTTCCCTGCACTCACGCAGATCGAGGTTTACGGTACGGAACACAGATAATACGGAGTTGAGAGATGGAGATCAAAGGATATACATACGGCTATAAAGCCGTTAAAGGAACATATAAGAGCGATGCTGCGGTAAGAAGCCGCGAAGCATTGATGGAAACAGGCATAAACTGGGTCTGCCTTGCTTTTTCCGTAAGACAGAAGACCTATTCTTCAACGGAGATCTTCTTTGATTACAGAAGGTCTGTGCCCGATCTGGAAATCCTTTCCACGGTTGAGCATTTTAAGAAGAATAATGTGAAAGTCTGCCTGAAACCCATGATAGACACGGAAGACGGCGTATGGCGCGCACAGATCGACTTTCCGGATCAGACCATGTTTGAAGAGGACAAGTACTGGAAAACCTGGTTTGAGTACTACAAGGCATATATCCTGCATTACGCGGAGATAGCGGAGTATTCCGGGTGTGAAATGCTATGCCTGGGCTGTGAGATGCTGGGAACAGAGAGAAAGGAAGCCTACTGGAGAGACCTTATCGCAGAGGTCAGAAAGGTCTATTCCGGAAAGCTCACCTACAACACCAATCACGGCAGAGAGGATGAAGCGGCATGGTATGATGCCATCGATTATATAGGCACTTCTGCTTACTACAGAGTAGCAAAAGAGGGCGGTGCATCAGCTGCGGAAATGAAAGCGGAATGGGAAAAGATAGCGGAAAAGCTTGAAAAGACGAGCGAACGCGTTAACAAGCCCATAATCTTCATGGAGATCGGATGCAGAAGCGCAAGGGGCTGTGCAACCATGCCATGGGATTTTATGCGCAAGGAATTTCCGCACGACGAGGACGAGCAGGCCAACTTCTACGAGTCCTGTCTTTCCACCTTCTTTGACAAGCCCTGGTTTGCGGGAGTGTTCTGGTGGGATTGGAGTCCGACGATCTACGAGACACGAGAAGAGGCCGCAAAGGACAATGACTTTAACATCCACCTGAAGAAAGCGGAAGAGGTTATAAAACAATGGTATAAAAAATAAAACCTGAAACAGAGCCGGTAATTTTACGTCTTTATAGATAGAAACAAATGTATGGAAAAGAGGTAATATCTATGAAGAAATGTATAGCTTTGTTAGTTGTTTCTGCGCTGTTGACATCTTTGGCAGCGGGCTGCGGGACCAAGGTGGAACCTCAAATGGAAAAGGAAGAAGAAAAGATCGTTTGGGCCAGTAATATAAGCTCCAACAAAACAGAGGTCGTAAGTTCATCCATGACTATGGACGGGTTTGACGAAAAACTGCTCAACTATCTGGCTCAAAGGACGGAAGGCAATTACATGGCTTCGCCGCTTTCGTTCAGATATGCGCTGGGACTTCTCCTGGCCGGCGCCGAGGGGGAAACAGAGGCAGAACTGTTGAAAGCCTTCGGTGTGAGCAGTGTGGAAGAATTTAACAGGTATTGTCTTGATTTTAACGGCTTTGTTGAGTTCTTTGCGGATAATCTGGATCGAGAGATCAAGGAACACAACGAATTCAAGGAAAAGGGATGGCTTCCCGAAGATACGAAGGAGCCTTTCCGCGCGCTTCGTGTAGCAAATTCCGTATGGAAGGCGGATCGTATAGAAGCCTCCTTTAATGAAGCGTACCGTAAAGCTGTCGAAGAGAATTATGCCGCTGAATATTGTTCCTTTAATGAAAGCAATGCTGTGGCAAGGATCAATGATTGGGCTGACAGGAAAACAGAGCATATGATCTCTCAATTGCTTCCGGACAGCTATCCGACCGAGAATCTTGCGGTCGTATTGATGAATGCCCTGTACTTTAAGGATGCATGGCAGGTTGAGTTTGAAAAAGCTTTTACACGGGAAGACGATTTCCATGCGGAGGGCGGAAAGACCACCCGCAAGGATTTTATGAATCTCAGTAAGCGTTTCTCCTATTATGAAGATAAGGATACTCAGCTTGTGATCCTCCCGATGAAGGGCGGGGTCAATATGGCTTTTGTGATCGGCTCTACAGACGGACTTGCCAAAAAGATCTCAAGTGCAGGTTCGGTGGAGGTGAACGTTACGATCCCCAAGATGGACCTGGAAACCGATTTCTCCGACGGGGAATTTGTAGACTTCCTGAAGAAAAACGGAGTGAAGCGGGCCTTTGACAGTGAAGGAGCGGATTTTTCGGGAATGATCGATCATAGCGTATTTGTTAGCGATATCATTCAAAAAACGCGCATAAAGCTGGATGAATCCGGGGTTGAGGCAGCGGCTGTTACCGCGATCATGGCCCTGGAGTCTGTCAGTATTAGGCCCGAGGAGCCTAAAACCTTTACGGCTGACAGACCTTTCTCCTTCTACATATATACAACCTGTAACGATACGACAGCAATCATGTTTGCCGGCGAGATCGTTGAATGAGCCCTTGGGGACGGGGTTAAGGTGTCATTTTTTGACACCTTAACCCCGTCCCCGGGGCTCATTATTCCCGGCATCTGAAAAAATAAACAGTGTTTTAAATGACACAAAACGGAGGACAAATGGGAACTGAAGACAAAAGATCATTGGCTACTTTGAAAAATCTTGCAATAGTGTTTATTTGCTTATTCTGTTTTTATGCATTCCCGAAAGTTTTTTCGCTTGCAATGCTCGCGATAAGGCCGATTGTGATCGGTTTTTTCATAGCATTCATTGTTAACATTCTTGCGGAATTATACAGCAGATGTTTTAAGCGGCTTTTTAAGAAAAAACTGTGGGTCGTCAGCGGAATATTGGCCGTTCTTTCGATCCTGGTGGTTTTGACCCTGCTCATTATTCTGGTCATTCCCCAGTTTGTAAATTGTATCCGTGTCTTTATCGCAAGAATCCCCACGGCGATCGAAAAACTCCTCAGTGATCCCAACCTCCAAAGCATATTGGGGAAGGACGCAACAAATCAATCGGCTGCCATCGATTGGGACAATATGGTATCGCAGGCGGTTACATTCATTACCGGAGGGCTTGGTAATGCGACAAGAGGCATATCTTCAACCTTGTCTGCCATTACCGCTGCTTTTTTGGGAATTGTTTTTTCTTTGTACTTTTTGACGGGGAAAGATAAGCTGCTCCGGGGCATCGATCGCTTCGGAAAGCATTACATAAAGGCGGAAAAATATGAGAAGATCAAGCATTTCCTGGGCCTTCTTAATGATTGCTCGCGCAAATACGTGGTGGGCCAGTGTACGGAAGCAGTTATACTCGGCGGACTCTGTGCTTTAGGCATGTTGATCTGCAGAATGCCCTACACTTCCATGATCAGTGCGCTGGTGGGAGTGACCTCTCTGATACCTGTTGTCGGAGGATTTATAGGCGCTATCATAGGCGGATTTATGATCTTTACCGTTGATCCTATAAAAGCTCTGGTATTTTTGATCTTTTTTGTAGTGCTTCAGCAATTGGAAGGAAACCTGATCTATCCTCGTGTGGTCGGATCTTCGGTGGGACTTCCCGGCGTTCTGATCCTCGCTGCGGTCACTGTCGGAGGCACTCTGTTTGGAATCCCCGGAATGCTGATCCTTGTTCCGGTATGCGCAGTTGTCTATATGCTGATCAATAAAAGCATGGAAGAGCCCAATCGCGCCTCATGAAAGAGGCGTGGCTAAGTTTTTTCCAAGGTTTTAACATTGTTTTAAAGTGAGCCTGGAAAAAAGACGACCTTATCGTAAGGTGAAAAAGGAGAACCGGATATCCTTTTTACGGCTCCGAAGGAGCACAGCAAGGGCGTTGGATATTTATAATAAGCATCATCCCGATCCCAATGATCCTGATGACGAATATATGGATATAGATGAGCAATTCCCGGATGGAATGTTCAGATTCGAAAAGAGACTGTAACAGGTCTTTTTTTGTATTTTTTATGACGGTATAGCAAAAGAATCTATGACTTGAAGGCGCATTTAGGATAAGTGCATATTTCCTGTTGACAGCTATTACGGTTAGTGATATACTACACTAAACGTAATAATTATGGCCGGAAAGGCCAATAAGGAGGAAAGAATGAATAAAGAAAAGAAGCGCAATGAAGGGATCCGGATCGTATTGGCATTCCTGGGGGCTATGGCCGGGTGTGTCGGAGTCAGAGCATTTAACATGTATGTTTTAATGTCGCTGCCTTTGGGAGCCAGGATTGTAAGCATGATAGTTGTTTATTGGCTGATCGCGCTGATACCCATTATCATTATGATCATTGACAAGGATAAGCTTAATGATTACGGCTTCAAGCATGAAAAGACGGGGAGTCAGATACTTACGGGACTGGGAGTGGGGATCGCAATGTCCTTGGTGCTTACCTTGATCCCACATTTGACCGGTTTAGGAAATTATGTTGACAATGGAAAAAGGTATCTTTTCCTATGGCAGTTTATTTTTGAATTTGTTTATTGTATAATAAGTGTTGCTTTTACAGAGGAATTTGTGTTCCGTGGATTATTGTATGAGAAGATAAGGCGCGTGAGTAATTCTGAGATCGCTGCGGTGATCGGTTCATCGATGCTTTTTGGAGTGTTTCATATTTTCACCGGAAATCTGCTTCAGGTATTTATGACCGCATTGATAGGATTGTTTTTCTGCGTTTGCAGGTTGAAGATCAAAAATTGCTCCACTTTATCGCTTATAATCGCTCACGGAGTATATGATGCCATGATCTCGGTCTGGATATTTGTATTTTTGAGATAAGAGATCAACCGTACGTAAGGAGGAAAAAAGATATGCCGCATGTAGAGATCAAGTGCTTCCCGGGGAGAACAGAGGAGCAAAAAACAGCCTGTGCCGGGAAGATAGCGGAGATAGTGGCCGAAAGCCTTGGATGTGAGACCAAAAGTGTATCCGTAGCAATTAAGGATATTGAAAAAGAAAAATGGAAAAGCGAGGTTTGGGATAAAGACATAGCACCCGAAATGGACAGGCTATATAAAAAACCGGGCTATAAATGTGATTGAGGGTTCACGTCCTATGTGAATGCATTAAAGCTGATAAATGTTAAACTTTAATTTGTTGATGCCTCGAATGAATTTGTAAAGGTGACAAAGAATAACCGCCTCTCCGATGAGAATATAGCCTTTATCGTAAATGCAGTTGCCGATCATAGTGATGAAACCTATTTCTCCAGAATGGTGAGCTATGATGAGATAGCGGAGAACGACTATAATCTTTCCGTATCAACCTATGTTGAGGCTGAAGATACCCGTGAAGAGATCGATATAACCAAGCTCAATGCCGAGATAAAGGAAATTGTGGCTTGTGAACAGGTTCTTCGTGATGAGATCGATAAGATCATTGCGGACATTGAGGGAGGACAAAGCTAATGAGCGATATTATAAAGATAGATAAAGCATATACTGAATGGATTTCTGATGTATCCAAGAGATTCTGCCAGTGCCAGGTAAAGGCAGCTATGAAGGTTAATGAAGAGATGCTCAGGTTCTTTTGGGCACTCGGGAAAGATATGGAAGAGAAAAAGGAAGCCTATGCATGGGGAAGCAAGTTCTATTCCAGAGTTAGTAAGGACTTGATGGAGGCGCTTCCGAAAGTAAAATCCTTTTCTCCAAGAAATCTTCAATACATGAACCAGTTTTTCAGGCTGTTCCCTAATGCTTCAGATGCGAAACAAGCCGTTTCGCAATTAGAAGTGTCCGAAATTACGCATCAGTTTGGTGCGCAAATTGAGGAGGCTGAAATTACGCCCCAGGTTGATGCGCAAATTGGCGAAGGAATAGTTTTTTGTATTCCGTGGGGACACATAAAGGTAATACTTGATAAATGTAAATATGACAGGAATAAGGCTTTGTTCTATGTGAAGAAAACTTTGGACAATTTCTGGTCAAGGGCTGTTCTTTTGAACTATATCGTGACAGATCTATATGAGAGACAGGGCAAGGCTGTATCGAACTTTGCGTTGACACTCCCGGAAGCGCAAAGCGATCTTGCCCAGGCCATCACGAGAGATCCATATAACTTTGATTTCCTGACTATCCGTGAAAAGTATGATGAAAAGGAATTGAAGGATGCTTTGATGGACAACATCGGGAAGTTCCTGCTTGAACTCGGAAATGGGTTTGCCTTTGTAGGCAGGGAAGTAAGGCTCCAGATTGGTGAGACAGAAGAATTCGTTGACATGCTCTTTTACAATATAAGGAATACCTTAACGAGATAGGAAGTATGTGGGATGCTTTTAATGAATCTTAAAAACTGTATTCATTAAAGGGGGCAAAAGGGGCAAACCTTTTTGATCAAAAAAGAAAATCCCCGAAGCCTTGAACTTCAGGGATTTCAACAAAACAATATGCGTGCAGAAGATGGGGCGCTGCATGCCGGTGGCATGCGTTAAGCGCGAGCATAAGCGGGAGCGGAGAATGAACCCAGGGTTTAAGGAACTCCGCTCCGGTCTATAAAAAGGAACGGGTATCTATTGAGATACCCGTTCCTTTTTATAAACTGCAGAAGATGGGACTTGAACCCACACCCACTTGCGTGGACATGAACCTGAATCATGCGCGTATGCCAATTCCGCCACTTCTGCAAACGTTGAAATTTTACCATCACGAGTCATTATTGTCAATACAAAATTTTTAATGAAATAAGTAAAACAAAAGCGATAAAATGCCGATATATTATAGTAGTGTGAAGATTTATCTCATGGAATCCGAATTAATACGGAAAAGGATGGAGTATGGTGAACTTAAAAAAACTGGCTTTAGCCATAGTCGCATTGGCAATGATCGCAGCAGGTGCGGTTGCGGCATCAAAATATGATAACTCAAAGGTCTCGGAGGCAGACGGCGCTGAAATACGCAGTATGGCAGCGACCAGAACACCTACGCCCACTCCTACCGAAGCTCCGACATTGACAAGGTTGATCGCTACGTACAAAGGAAAAGAAGTCATAGTGGGAGACGAGGTCAGCAAAGCGGATATAGATGTTAAAGGCATTTACTTTAACGGAAGGTCCTATACCACCGTTTCTGTTTCCAATTATGAGATACTGGATCCCGTTATCTATGATACGGGGATCAACGAGATAACGCTTGAGTTGGACAATGTTATTACAACCATAAATGTCAGGGGGAAAGAACCGCTTGAGATAGTCAGTATTACGGCGACTTATGCCGGAGGTCCCATTATCGTTTCGAATCCCATCAATAAGTCAGATGTCAGAGTATATGCGCATTACAATTGGACGGATAAATCGCCGGATCTGATCACCAATTTCAGGCTGGAGCCTGATGTGATCCAAAATATCGGAACCAACACGATTGAAGTATGGTACGGCTATCTCGATCCGGTCACGATAACCGTGACCGGTATTGAAAAAAAAGTTACAAAAATGGAAGTAACATATATCGGAGATCCTGTATATGTAGGAGATTATGTAGGGGCTGAAAACTTCGAGGTTGTCCTGACTTTCAACGACGGATCGGAATCGCTTGCCGAGAATTTCAGGCTTACCGGCGATCTCATCAGCTCGGAAGGTGTAAACAAAGTAACGGTAAGCTATCAAGGCTTTATTAAAGCGGTAGAGGTGCAGGGTATAGCGAGACCTTCAGCCATATGGGATGATTTCCCTTACGATAACAGCAGCTGGGACACATCCAGCTCCGTAACGCTTTTGGTGAGCAGAGACCCCAGAGCCCAGAGCATAGAGGTTAAGTATGTCGATTGGAAAGAGATAGATGCCTGTGTAAACAGAGTGTTCTATACGAGTAATTATCTTGGCTTTGAAGTGGTTTACTCCGATCCGGATGCTATTTTCGAATTTCCTATGCCTTGCAGAGTACGCAGACCTGAGGAGTTTCCGGCTGAAAATTTTGCAATCTATTATTCGCCCAACAAGGAGACCATAACCGCCAGGGTAACGGGTGAATTCATAGGCAGAGATGACGATTATTTCGTTTTCACGATGGAAGAGCCGGGTACATACATTTTTGTGGATATTGCAGAAGGAAGACATGTAAGCTCGATCAATGTCAAAGACAAAGACCTGAGACTCAGAGTCAACAGAAACTATTCACTTGAACCTGTGGTATTGCCCGAGACGGCCGGCAACAGAGAAGTGAGCTACTATTCTACGGATGAAAATGTTGCCACTGTCAGCGAGAGAGGAAAGATCAAGACCATAGCTCCCGGAGAATGTGAGATCTACATTCAGGCAATGGACGGAAGTGATGTTTTTGAAGTCGTACACATTACCGTAACGGAGAAATAGCGTTTCGAAATTGTCTAAAAACTTGATGTTTGGCGAGCTCTATGATATACTTTTCATAGGTGTAAGTGGGCCTTGAGGCGGTTTTAACAGACCTCTCGCCCGTGGAGGGTTACTTATGAATAAGATTATTACGATCAGCAGACAATATGGTAGCGGAGGACGTGAGATCGGCGCAAAGATCGCTCAAAGATTTGGGATTCCCTTCTATGACAACGAGTTGATCACGCGTGCGGCCAAAGAGAGCGGATATTCAGAGGCTGCATTTGCCAATGCGGAAACCAAAGCTACAAACAGCCTTTTGTACTCAATTGCTATGGGCATGAGTGCATACGGTAATCAGGAAGTCGGTTTTGGACATCTTTCGCTGGATGACAGGATCTATCTGGCTCAATCGGATGTTATTAAAAAGGTCGCAGAGGAAGGCCCCTGTGTGATCGTCGGTCGTTGCGCAGATTATATATTAAAAGACAGAGACGATGTAGTCCATCTCTTCGTATATGCGGATATGGATTTTCGCAAGGAGAGGGCTATCAGAATAGATAATGTTGCTCCCGATAAGGTGGAAGAGATCATTACGAAGAAAGACAAAAGGAGAGCAAATTATTACAATTACCACTCGGGAGAGAAGTGGGGAAAAGCAACCAATTATCATATGTCCATCAATTCAAGCTTTGTGGGCATAGATAACACGGTCGATTGCCTCATTAATTTTCTGGAAAGGCTTTAAAACGTAAAACGGCTCACGGATGAGTCGTTATGTGACGGGAAAGGAGGTCCCGTATGCCGCTTCTCAGTATCTACAACAATTTAATACATGGATATATGATGAGCAGGCAGACCAGATTTGACTCACATAAGAGGTCGGAGCTCAGCGAGATCCACAACAGGATAAGAAAGATCAGCTCGGAACAGCCTTTATACAAGATCGACTTTGATGCTGATGCACAGGAATATGCGCTGTCGGTCAAGGAGCATGCTATGGAATTGGCAGCGGCTATCAAGGATATGGGCAGTGACGAATCCGAGGGAGCCTTCAGCAGATTTATTATCAAGTCGGATCATCCGGGAATGGTGGGTGTCGAGGTACTTGAAGGATCGGAGCCCGGAAAGATCGAGGACTTCGATGTGCAGGTGGAGAGATTGTCCTCACCCCAGATAAATTCCGGATACTATGTGGACAGCAGAGAAAATTCTCTTGTCTCAGGGCAGTATAATTTTACGGTCGAAATAGAAGGAAGTTTTTACTCATTCCAGTTCAATGTAACGGGAAGCAATGATAATAAAGAGCTTCAGACGAAGCTTGCGGATTTCATAAATAAAACAAAGGTCGGACTTCGGGCGGAAGTGGTGAGCGATCGTGAGAACGGGAAGTCTGCGCTGAACCTGGAGGCCAAAAAATTCGGAGTTCCTTTTGAGTTTAAGGATACAAAAACTCCTGAGGGAACGAAATCGGGCGTTGTTGAGCTCTTTGGGCTAAACAATGTTCGAAGCGAGGCGGGAAAAACCGTCATATACATTAAAGGCGAGCGCATAGAGAATGAGGACAGAAAGATAGTTACATCTGACGGTCTTCTGCTGGACATCAAAAAAGAAACAGCAGATCAACCTGTCAGGATCTATAAGGTTGTTGATGACGAGAGTGTTTTTAAAAAGATTTCCGAATTCGTTCGCAAATACAATGATATGTCCGAGTATGTCCGCGCCGGAGCGAATACCAGAAGAGCTTCAAAGAAGCTTTGGTATGAGCTGAACGGTCTTTTGACCGAATATGCCGATAAACTGTCTGCAAGCGGCATAGAAATGAAACCGGAGAACGGCGGCCTTTTGTACATAGACAGGGCAAAAATGTTCCATGCTGTAAACGAGGGCTCATTGGAGATGCTTTTCAGACCGGATTCGGATGTGACAAAAGGTTTCCTGAGGAAGCTTACCGACATATCCATAAATCCTTTGGACTATGTTGACAAGACCATTGTGGTCTATCCGAATACGAGAAACCGCTTTGCATATAATCCGTACATCACTTCCATTTACAGCGGGATAATGTATAACAATTATTGTTGATATGCTTGATTCAAAAATACAAAAAAGAAAAGTGATGATCAGACTCACCGCATTAATAGCTACGGTGAGTTTGTTTTCGTATCTGCGCGCAGATTCGAAGCCCGATCCGGCGAGGACGGATCGGGAGGTCATAGTGGCGGTGATCGATACCGGCGTGAATATCGGGCATGAGATGCTCAGGGAAAGCATATGGGTAAACGACGGGGAAATAGCCGGAAACGGTCGGGACGATGACGGAAACGGGTATGTTGATGATGTCTGCGGCTGGGATTTTTATAACAACGATGCATCGGTGTTTCATGATGTTTCCTATGTCGAAACAGTGTCGGGAAATGAGCATGAGGATGATCACGGGACACATGTCGCCGGCCTGATCGTGACTGCCGCGTCCGAGAAGATCGAGCAGCTTTCGGGCTCCCAAAATGCCAAGATAAGGATCATGGTGCTTAAAGTCAACGGAGGCGCTGAAGCCAACGGAAAAACCGCAGATGCGGTCAAGGCCATAGAATACGCCGAAAAAAACGGAGCAAGCATATGCAATCTGAGCTGGGGCACATATGAGAACGACCCTGCGCTGAAAGAGGCGATAAAAAGATCAGGAATGCTGTTTATATGCTGTGCGGGAAACGACGGCAGCAATAATGATGAAAAACCGCTATATCCCGCATGCTATACTTGTGATAATATATTAGCCGTAACAGGAGCAGAGATCGGAAGCGAGGTCCATATTACCGGAAACTATGGCCCGGAGTCTGTGGACGTTTGTGCGGACTCGGTGGAGAGGTTCTCGGCCGTTTCCCACGGTCTGGGCTTTAAAAGCGGATCTTCCATGGCAACCGCTGATGTGTGCGGGAGGGCGGCAGCCCTGATGAGTTACGGGAAAATGAGCCCGGAGGAAGTGAAACGGGCCGTCATAGAGACATCGCAGATAATACCGGGAGTGACCGGAGTTAGGATAAAAGGCGGATTGGTCCAATGATCATCGATGAGACAAAAAGACTGATAATACGTGAAATAGCCAAGAGCGAAGCTGAAGAGGCCGCCGCACTGCTGACTCTTTTCGGGGAACACAAAGGGGAAAGCTATTCAAAGGAAATGGTCGAGGCATATGTCGACTTGGCTTATGGTTTCTATGGCTATGGTTATTGGGGACTGTATGAGAAGGAAAGCAACGAGCTGATCGGGATCGCAGGCTTCAGAGAGGGAAGCTGCCCTTTGGAGGTCGGTTATTGCATACGGTCCGATAAAAGCAACAGAGGATATGCAACAGAGGCGGTAAAGTCTCTGATGGAATTTGCCGAGGAGGACTTTCTCTGGGTTTTGGAGGAGGAAAAAGAGGGCAAGGAAGTGACGGGGGAAGTCCTGATGACCTATACGGTCAAAGGGGAAGTGCTTGCATATGCACGCACGACTAAGGAAAACAGAGCATCCGTTAAGGTGCTTGAAAAAAACGGTTTTAAGGAGTGCAACGGTTTTACAAGATGAAAAAAGGCGAGATCTACGAAGGAACAACAGAAAAGGTGCTTTTTCCCAATAAGGGGATCGTCAGAGTTGAAACGGAAGACGGAATTGAGAAATGTACGGTAAAGAACGTGCTTCCGGGGCAGAGGATTGCTTTCAGGGTTATCAAGAAGCGCCATGGCGATTGTGAGGGTTTATGCCTCAAAGTGATTGAGAAGGCAGCTAACGAAAAGGAAGAGCCGAACTGTCCACATTACGGAAAGTGCGGGGGGTGTACCTACCACTCTCTTTCCTATGAGGATCAGGCGGAGATCAAGAAAAACCAGGTTTTGGATCTTTTAAGACCGGTGCTCGGCGATATCGGAGATGATACAGAGATATTTGAGGGCTTAAAAGCAAGCCCGAATATTTTTGAATATAAGAACAAGATGGAATTCTCTTTCGGAGATATATGCAAGGGAGGAGATCTTGCACTCGGCTTACACAAGAGGGGCTCATTTTATGATGTGGTTCCCGTGCCGGGGTGCCGGATAGTATGCGAAGATATCAGGAAGGTAGTTACTGCGGTTTACGATGAATGCGTAAGACAGAAACTGAACTATTATCACAAGATGAGTCATGAGGGACTGCTAAGGCATCTGGTGATCAGACGCAGCGAAAAGGCAAATGAATTGCTTGTTATGCTTGTCACAACCTCTCAGACGGAGTTTGACATAGAGGCTATTGCGAACGAATTGCAATCTTTGCGGCTTGACGGGAAAATAGCCGGATTCCTGCATTGCGTGAATGATTCCCTTGCGGACAATGTGCAGGCGGACGAACTAAAGGTGATATTCGGTCGTGATTATTTCACCGAGGAACTGCTTGGACTTAAATTCAAGGTTACTCCTTTCAGCTTCTTCCAGACCAATTCTTCCGGAGCCGAGGTGCTCTATGACATTGTCAGAAGCTTCAGCCTTAAGGGGGCTTTGGAAAAAGAAAAGAAGCTTCCGGTCATATACGATCTGTACTCGGGCACAGGAACAATAGCCCAGCTTCTGGCACCTGTTGCAAAGAAGGTTATCGGAGTCGAGATCGTGGAGGAAGCCGTGGAAGCCGCAAAAAACAACGCTTCCCTCAACGGCCTTTCAAATTGCGAGTTTATAGCCGGAGATGTGCTCAAGGTGCTCGATGAGATTGAGGAAAAACCGGATTTCATCATACTGGATCCGCCCCGTGACGGCATACATCCCAAAGCGCTGCCGAAGCTTCTCTCCTACGGCGTTAAGAATATGATCTACATTTCCTGCAAACCGACATCTCTCGCTCGGGATCTGCCCGCATTTCTCGAAGCAGGCTACAGAGTAAGGAAACTTGCAATGGTAGACATGTTCCCCTGGACGGCGAATGTCGAGACCGTGTGCCTCTTGAGCAACCGAAAACCGGATACGAAAGTCAGGATCGATGTGGAATGAACCCCGGGGACGGGGTTGAGGGCTCATTTTGAGAGCTACCAAAATGCTTACATATGACCTTAATATGCAAATGAATTGTTTTAGACCAAAGAGACTGCGGAAGCTATATGACACGTGAAGGCGATTTTTTGACTTAAATATGAAAAAGACGCATTTAGACCAAAGGAATTAAGCATAATCAAAGCGACAAGAAGACAACTTTTTGACCTAAACAAGGGAAAGTGCTGATTAGAGTCAAAGAATTTTGAGATAATCCGAGATATTTAAGGGTATTTTGACGAAAAACTTTGACCTGAACATGGAAAATATGGTTTTAGGTCAAAAAATCAATGTTAGATCAAGGTAAAATGGATGAAATTTTATGACCTGAAAGCATAGAAATATCATTTAAACCAAAATGAACTTGCTTTTGCCTTCCAATATTATAATAAGTTTAACCCAAAATTCAATTCAACCCGTTTAGAAAGCAGTCGAGGAAAATGTATGGTAGAACTGATAAAAAGATGTCCGGAATATGTGGCAGGCTACAAAGAGTATTGTCAGGAATTGTACGATAACCACGAAATCTATTTCAGGCCCACAAACCCAAAGTATATTGATGATGACTGGTTTTTTCGCACCAAATCATGGTACGACCGGAAAGAGCAGGGACTTATAGAAGGTCAGCCGATCAGTTTTCATTATTGGGCCGTTGACAATGACAAATTCATAGGAGAGTTTCAACTTCGAACTGAGTTTCCCGAAAAGGTAATGACAGATATCGGAAGCATCGGTTATGCGGTCAGAGTGTCTGAACGTAGAAAAGGCTATGGCAAAGAGATCCTTCGACTTGGTCTGGAAATCGCAAGGCAGCACGGTATGGAAAAAGTGCTGCTGACGATCAACGATGAAAATAAAGCCTCCATTCATGTATGTGAAGCATTGGGCGGTGTTTGGAAAGATACCATAGAGGCATGCAACGAGGCGGAAGGGGAGCATTTATTGAGGCGATATTGGATAACTCTTGGGAGGGCTTAAAATGAAAAAGAGGGATACGGAGGAAAACAGGTTGATACCTTATACATTGGGGCGAAAGGGGTTAAATTGTTATGAATAATCTCGGCGAGATAATTATATATCAGACAGTGGAAGGAATGACAAAACCGGAAGTAAAAATGGAAAATGAAACTGTCTGGTTGATATAGGCCTGGTTAGTAGAATTGTACCACTCATCAAAAGCCAATGTCAGCGAGCATATAGCCCACATCTATGAAAAAGGTGAACTTGCGCAGGAAGCAGTTGTTCGGAAATTCCGAACAACTGCCACAGATGGAAAGAATAACAATGTTCTCTATTACAATTTAGACATGATCATTTCTCTCAGATATCGAATCAATTCTGCTACTGCTACCAGGTTCCGAGAGTGGGCAACTCAACGCTTGAAGGAATACATAATCAGGGGATTTACAATTGATGATGATCAGGCTATAAAAAAACTAAAGAAGAATACAGAACTTATAACATTACGAAAAGTGAATGGGTTCTTAACGGGGAGACCGTTCTGTATGCTTCGGCTGACAGTATAAGAGATACCCTGGATTATGATTTTGGTCAGGAAAAGCAATTTTCTTACGAAGGTCTATCAGCCGGTGATGCGGTGAAGCATATAGCGAAGTTTACCTCCGGTATATGGCAGATTCATCCGTTTTGCGAAGGAAATACAAGATCTACTGCGGTGTTCATCATTAAGTATCTGAAGACGTTTGGCTTTTCGGTTAATAATGAGATATTTGCCGAGAACTCATGGTACTTCAGAAACTCACTTGCCAGAGCCAATTACAATGATCTGGGCAAGGGGATCAGCGCTACTACAATATATTTGGAGCGGTTTTTTGAAAATCTTCTGATGGGGTATCAGAATGAACTAAAGAATAGATTTATCCATGTGGATTATAGGGAACAAAGTGCAATTCAAAAAGATTCAAAGTGCAATAATTGCACTTTGGAGGAATTGACAATATTAAGGGAATTACTAAAGAATCCTTCGATAACGCAGAAAGAATTGGCCGGGATAATTGGTAAATC